>ENA-OROK01000221-OROK01000221.1-human-gut-metagenome-genome-assembly--contig:-NODE-221-length-73705-cov-4.240937_pt1 | contig 73705 bp, 81 predicted proteins | sample MGYA00242127_ERZ509046 | MGnify/ENA primary metagenome ERZ509046 (study PRJEB26280, sample SAMEA2338728) | human gut metagenome | biome: human gut; feature: human-associated habitat; material: faeces... | reverse complement strand
TTCAGATATTACGTCTGCCTTCATGGGAATATGGTGCCACTACACAGGGATTTATTACTCTTGGATATCTGCTTGACGAGCAGGATAACGCTTACAAATACATGGAGTGGTACGATGGCGTTGAAAAGATGGTGCAGGAGATCATCAAAACTATTCCTGAAAAAGACCGTCCATGGGTTGCAGCAGCGTATGCTCATACGGATTCTCTTCAGCTCCTGGGAGAGTACACTGGCGAATATGCCAATCTTATGAAGCTCGGCGTTAAAGATGTTGCAGAGAAATATCTTAATGGTCAGCAGACCGGCGGCCACGGCAATGCTATCAGCAATGAGGCCGTTTCAGCAATGGTCGATCAGTATGGTATGCAGTATCTGATCGGTATGGTTGGGGCGCCGTTCCAGACACAGGGTGAATATCAGGCAATGGTTAATACATATAATACATGGAAAAATGCCATTGGCCCTGCTTTAGACGAATGTGAGTTTGCTATCTGCGGCTACTCGTTCAGTTCAGGAGTATCGGAAGTTCTTAATCAGTTGATTCTTGGTAAATACATCTATCCTGACTATTTCGCCGATGTCGATGTCGAGAAATATGTCAATGAATACTGCCAATTCTTGGGAATAGATGATAAATGGACTTATGACAGTATGAACCTCTTGTACTGCAACGATCCCAGCCAAGATATTATGAACAACCGCGGCTGAACAGGGCCGTGGTCCCTTTTTTATTTTGGAGGAATAATGTCCAGCTCAAAATCTAATATGATAGTGGTTCTGATTGCTACTGTTGCTCTTATAGCTGGTACGCTGACAGTATACTCAATCGGCGAACTGCTTAACAACCAGACAGAAGATCCTCGCGAATCTCCACATAATTACTCTGTTACAGGTCTTATTGAAAACATAACCTGTAATGGTGAAGGACATTCGAAGCTCACACAGGAGTCTGATCTATATTTCACTTATTCCTTTAATCTTAAAATTACATGTGATGATGGGAATCAACATACATTTGATTTTGGAATGATCTTTGATGCAGATGATAATCAGCCGCAGAACGGTTTGTACACTTATCTTGGCACAGAGAATCTAGGTGATACAGAACTCAGCATTTGGTCACACTCAGAAAACGGTTATGAATATCGATTTTACGTTGGAGACAACTGCTTGGTAGAGAAATTTGAGATTGCTTCCCAGATTTTGTCTTTGACAGGTCAGATCACATCCTGAAATATTGTTACATGGTGAAATCATGGCCAATATAAAAATTAAAAATACTTTGCGGGATGTTAAACTCCATACACGCATCAGCGGTTACACTCTCAACCGCATTCGCCCGCAGGCTCTGCAGGGAAATGAAAATGAAACGGACCTAGTCGTTCATCAGTATAAAGCTTACAAATATTCTAAGTATATTTTTCTGCTGGGTTTCGTAGTATTGTTCTTTGTGCTCGTTGGTCTTACACTTGGCATCGGAGCATACAAGATTTCTTTTACAGAGGTTTATCAGATCATCATTGACCGCTTTTTGAACTGGAATCTTTGGGAAGAGACAAAGACAATCTCTGAATCTGTGGTGTGGGATCAGCGCATGCCAAGGATGCTGACGGCAAGTTTCGTAGGTATTGGTTTGGCAGTAGCCGGAACTGCTATGCAGAGTATGATGAAGAATCCTCTGGCTGATCCATATACTACGGGGATATCGTCAGGCGCGGCTTTTGGTGCCACATTGGCAATTACAATGGGTATTTCTGTTGTATCTGGCTACTATGGACAGATTTTAAACGCTTTCATTTTTGCAATGGTACCTGCACTAGTGATTCTTCTTCTTTCTCGCTATAGGCGGCCATCGCCAGCTATGATGATTCTCACTGGAATTTCCATCATGTACATTTTCAATGCTGTGCAGTCCTTCATGATGTTGCAGGCTGATCCCAACGCTGCTTCTGCTGTTTATAAATGGACTGTCGGCAGTATTGGAACGTCTAGTTGGAGCACACTACCATTCATTGTTATCATTGTCGCAGTCGGCACAGCAGCCATCCAGCTACTCACTAAAACTCTGAATACTATGAACTCTGGCGATTCATATGCCAAAAGCCTTGGTATAAATGTGGATCGTGTGCGCATAGTGACAATGGTAGTTGTGTCATTATTGGCTGCAGGCATTGTCAGTTTTACCGGCATTATAGGTTTTGTAGGACTGGTTGCACCCCACATTGCACGTATTTTTGTTGGTTCAGACAATAGAATTTTGGTTCCCGCATCAGCTCTTATGGGTGCTTGTCTAATGATTTTTTCTGATACCATTGCCCACCTAGTGTCGCCGTTTGAGCTGCCGATAGGAATAGTAACGGCATTAATTGGCGGACCGCTGTTTATGATTCTTATTCTTCGACAGAAGAAGGAGGTCTGGTGAATGGCAGTAAATATTAAAACAGAAAGTTTAGGTGTAAAATACGGGGATGTCCGGGTCTTCAAAAATATTAATCTGCATATTGAAAAACCAGGTTTAGTCAGCATTCTTGGACCCAATGGAGTTGGTAAATCAACATTCATGTACTGTATCAATAAGATTCTCTCACCTACTGAGGGGCAGGTCTTTCTGGATGATGCCAACGTTCAAGATCTTGACTTCAAAGATGTTGCTAAGTTTATTGCCTATGTCCCGCAGATCTCCAATGAAACTTTCTCCATGCCGGTCATGGATACAGTTCTAATGGGTCGCTACCCACATACTGGCTATAATACTTCTGAAGAGGATCTGCAGATTGCCGCCCGCTGTCTGAAAATGATGGGCATCACTGATCTGGCAATGAGAAATTTCGATGAACTTTCAGCAGGTCAGCATCAGAAAGTAATGATCGCCCGTGGTCTTGCTCAGGAGCCTAAAATTCTGATGCTTGATGAACCAACATCCAATCTGGATATTTATCACCAGATTTACGTTATGAAGCTTCTCAGGGATATTGCCCACGAGCAGGGAATTACAGTTCTCGTCATATGTCATGATCTTAATATTGCGTCACGCTTTTCAGACAGGATCATATTATTTTCTCAAGGAAATGTGCATATTGACGGGTCAGCGGAGGAAGTAATTACAGAAGAGAATATTCTGGATGTTTATGGTGTACGTTCAGACGTTATCACTGTTGATGGACGCCCATATGTTATTTTCCATGCTGATGATTCGATAATTCCCAGTAATAACAAAAATGCATCTTCGCCTGAGGAATGAGTTAAAAGAATTAGCTGGTCATATTGAATAACCAGCTTCTCTAAACATCTTTTTTGCATCTTCTATTCTGAAGCCTTTCCAATCATCACAGCATTCAGTTTCGCTTCTGGGAATAGCGCCTTTTTCAACGACCATAACATTAGCTCCATATCTAAGAGCCTTTTCACTTGGTGGATGCACGCAGATCTCAGGCATATTGATTCCTCCAGCAATCCTTGTTACAGCCACAACCTGCGCTAGGCGGTCTTCATCTACTTCTTTGCTACCTTCAAAAGGAGTGTTAGCTATGTTTACTCTAGCCATTGAACCACATAAGAATGCGTTATTGTCAAGCGCTACGCTCAGGACATCCATGATCTCCTGGCTGGTATGTTCAGGACCCAGTGGCTCTACAAGATATGCTAATTTCATGGGAGAATCTCTTACTGCATTAATGGTCCTTATGCGGTCCTTTGGATCAAAAGGTGTAGCTTTTCCTTCTCCAAGTCTTAGAGTGTGGTACACGATATCTATGCCGGACTCGGCAAATTTATTTGCCATATTAAGATCAAATTCACCAGTGTTTACCACCAGCCCGTAATCTCCAGCTACTTCCTTTCTGATTTTTTTTGCGATATTACAAAGTCTGTTTAGATCGAAAAATTCTGTAGTGCGCAGCGTAACCCAGGATGCGCCTTGATTAACAAATCCAATGGCATTTTTGATGATTTCCTCATCAGTAAGTTCGTGGGAATCATTCATTAATTTCCATTTTTCACCGAATGAACAAAACTCGCAGTTCATTGTGCAGGGCCGGTAATCCACTCCTATTGCACTCCAAACCTTGCCTTTGTTGCCTATCGATCTGGCTATATCTCTTGCAGCGGCTCCTAAATATTCAGTCTCTTCAGAAAGAGGGTCCAAATCCAAAAATTTTTTGAGTGCGTCCCGGTTTACTGCTTTGCCTGCAAGAGTTGCACTTTTAGCATCATCTATTAGTTTTTTTATATCTTGATCCATACGATCACGGCTTATCTTCTGATAACATATCTTCTGCGATCTGAATTGTTCTGCAGACCAGTTTTGGACAGAAGTTTTCGAATAAACCCTTTTCTTCAATCATTTTCATTTCTTCAGGCACTGATAGGTCATAACCCATAATTTTGCGACATACAACAGATCCGTATTCTTTTTCGAATTTACTCTTAAATTCCATCAGTTTAGACATCCCGATATTCTGAGCATCAACATCTCCTTCTTTGCAATGTCCATACTTTAGTCCAAGTGCCATAAGAGCCCCGGTGAATGCACCGCAGACTTCACCAGACCATATCCCGCCTCCGAATAAAGATGCTATCTTTCTGGCATCGTCTTTGTTTATGCCAACATCATCTGACAATTCTGAAAATACGATCTGTGAACATGCAATACCATTTTTGAAAAGATCAGCTACTGTTTTCTCATCCATTTGTATACACCCGGCTATACAATTGATATACTGAATGATAAATGTTATTATTTCATTTTATAATTACACAATGAAAATTGTTAGCAGAATAATGCACCCATTGTCAGCAAATGCTTAAAATCCAATATTATTTTGAGTCAAACTCTTTTACTGCACTGACCATCGTTTTAACGTTTTTAATTGAAATACCTCTATGAAGAGAGCATGAACACATAAAAATATAATCTTCCTTAGAAAGGTCTTTCATATATTTATTACAATCATTAATTATTCTTTCATCTGGCCCCAGCAAAAGACTGTCTGTTACATTAATCCCGCCTAATATGCAGCACCTATTCTTTGTATGCTGTAAAATTATATTATGATTATTTTGTTCAGCAAATTGAAATCCGTCAATTCCGAGATCAATAGTTTTATCCAATGTGCTGCTCAGCTCATCAGATGAAAAATCACCATGCGGATGAAATACAACAGGCAAGCCCAACTTATGAATTTTATTTATTAACTGAGACATGTACTTCAGCGTAATCGATTCGTATACTTCAGGGCCGATCATATCTGGATTATCTGAAGCGGCAGCAAAAAATATAGCATCTGCTGATTGATTTTCAGCCAATTTTTCGATATAACTCATTGCTCTTTCCACACCCAATTCCACAATTTCAAGAGCAAATGTCTGATCTAAACTCAGATCCATCATTAAGTTCTCCAGGCCTCTGTATATCCCAGCTCTGGTCACAGGTGCTTCTAAGTTTCCAAAAACAGCAAGGTCTGGAGAGCTTGATTTAACAATGTCATATGACCTGACTACTTGTGTATAGTCATACTCTCTTTCTTTAAATTTATAGAAATCATCTGGAGATGAGAATGGATGTCTTTGAACATAGGGAATTCCTCTTTCTGGATATCTCATCTCACCTCCGAAACATTCAACATTAAATCCTGCAGAATGTATGCATCCTACTACTGCATCATGATGTGTGATTTTTTGAAGAGCGAGTACTGCCTTGGCGGCTAGATCTGCGTTATACTCATCTTTAAAGATCTTTTCAGTTGAGATGTCTAATGCATCCAGTCCTAAAGTTAAATCACGTGGGAATACTGGAGTGCCTCCAATTGGGTTCAACGCCAGCCTAGACATTACTTGCTCTTTTGATGTCATGATATCACTTATGGTTTCATGATTGACCTTTCAACGAAGTTCAGGTCCTTAGAGATGTCTTGACCGTTATCTCTGAGTACCTGTGCTGTCTTTTCAAGCTCTTTACATCGATTTCCTGAGTAAATCCTACTTCCCAGGTGATCTGCTGCATACAGTATAGTTCATCATCTACAGCCCATCCGATCTTATTGGCAGCAATCTCAGCGGCTTTCTCATGATTATCCTTCATGAAATCGCTTGCCTTTTTCAAAGCATCAACCACTGCATTTACTGCATCTGCCTTTTCAGAGATTACGGAGTTGGATCCAAGGAGAATTAATGGATAGTAATTTCCAAGGCCTTCTGAAGTCCCAACAACATATGTTCCTTCAAGGTGCAGAGCTTTTTGAGGATTCGGCTGACTGCTGGCAATCATATCTACGTCTCCTTTGCTTAATGCTTCCACTTGTACGTTAGGCTTCAGGTATTTCCATGTGACTTTGTTGGTATCGATATGATTAACATTCATCCAATCCAGTAATGCCCCTTCTGTGGAAGATCCCTGTTGAACTCCGATAGTTTTACCTTCTACCGTAGACAAATCATCGACATCTATACCGCTGTTTGGTCTAGCTACAAAAACATGCATGGATTCGCTGTAACCATATCTGCATACTATCGATGTTTTATCAGTTGTATTCAGATTTTGTACAGCAGGCGTATCTCCCATGGCTGCAAGATCCACTTCACCTTTAAGAAGTGCACTCGAAACATCTGTTCCGCCGCCTGGGATGATCTTGGCTTCAATATTTACATCCAACCCATTAAAGTATCCGTTTTCTTCTGCGATCATAAATGATTCGTAGCATACTTTGTTACAGTAACCTACGGTTATTGTTTCCTTGCTGTCATCGTCATTGTTATCCGCAAGAACATAGTATCCAGCTCCCGCGAGTATGACAACTAGTACAATAGCTACTATTGCAACTAATATTTTGTTTTTCATTTTCATTCACCTTCTATTTTTATCATCTTGGGGTTATTGGTATAATTATCTGCGCAAGAACACGCTTGCAGTGTGGACAATATCTCTTGTTTTAATGATACGAACTCGTTTGCTGTAAGATCTCTTTTAGAATGATCTACTGAAATACTCCACTCTTTCACAATCTCTCCTGGAGACTGAGAAAACATTATTATTCTAGTTCCTAAGAGAAGTGCTTCGTCTACACTGTGGGTTACGAAAACTATAGTTTTCTGTTTTTTTAACCAAATATCACAAACCTCACCATCTAATCTTCTTCTTGTTTGTTCATCAAGACTGGAAAAAGGTTCGTCCATCAACATAATGTCTGGATCCATAGCTAGAGTTCTTGCTATGGCCACTCTCTGCTTCATACCACCTGATAATAGATTTGGCCTGTGATCTATAAATTCGCTTAAACCAACCATGGTTAAACAATCCATGGCAATCTGATTTTTTTCCTTATCTGATAATTTCTTGCCATCGAGCCCATACTCTACATTTTCTATTACGCTCATCCATGGCAGCAGGCTGTATTCCTGAAACACAACTCCGCGCTCCCACGATGGTTTTTTAATTGGATTGCCGCGATATAGGACTTCTCCCCTAGTAGGAGTTTCAAATCCTGCCATGAGGTTTAGCATTGTGGTCTTTCCACATCCGCTTGGCCCGATTAAACAAACGAATTCCCCTTCGTCTATCTTAAGTGACACGTCATTTAAAACAAGTCTTCCCTTGGTTTTCTTTTGATCCAAGTATACTTTGTAAACATTTTTTGTCTCAAGGATGCACATTACACTCCCTCCTCAAGTCCAATTTTTCTTCGTATGTATTTTTCAATTGATACAAATACAACCTTTTCTACAAACAGACCAATTGCGCATATCACCATTATACAGACAAATGCTGAACTATAATCAATAACATAAGTAGCCTGAGATATTGAATACCCTAATCCTACCGCCACTCCAACTACCATTTCGGCAGCGATCAGTACCCTCCATGCATTAGCCAGGCCTATTCTGAGACCATTGATGATGTCCAACGAAGCATAAGGAATTAGAATATTCGAAAAGATGGAAAATTTAGAAGATCCAACCATATTGGCTACTCTCATGATTACCGGCGGTGCTTTTCTAATCCCTGATGACACATTTATGATGATAGGTGCCATTGCTGTCATTGCAATGATGAATATTGCGGACTCATCTCCAAGTCCAAACATCAGCATTGCTATTGGAATCCATGCTAATCCAGGAATCATCTGCAGTATATGCACTGGAATAATTCCAACGGGGTATAATCTAGTGCTATACCCAAGGATCAAACCTGTTAAAATGCCTATGACTGCAGAAATGACATATCCCATAGTCCATCTCTTGAGGCTTGCAAACACGTGATCATATATTGTAACACCAAACATATTGCCGCCTGACAATAATTCAAAAAGCCGTTCGAAAGCTTCTAATGGTGTTGTGAAGGGTATCAGAGAGTTTCCTATATAGTCATTATATAAAACAGCAAACCCCTGCCAGATAAGTAATACTATAAAAATGCCGATTAAAAAAGTTAAGATGTTTGTTATTATAGTGTAAGTATGATCTCTGGGAACATCGATAACATGCTCGTTATCGGCTCTTGATTCGAGCAATGAATTCAATATCTTGTCTTCTCGGTTTTGAATTCCCATTCTAATCACAATTTAGACACAAACTCAATATTTTAATTCAAACTTCAATTATGATAATACTATTAAAGATACCCCTACAAAAACAAAAATATAGAATAGCTAGAAAACTTCTTCAGTGAATATATATGTCTTGTAGACTGACATGAGTTATAACTCTGAGTGTTTATTTAGTCATGCAAGCTGTATACGCCCTCATAAGGCAATCTAGATTAAAATATCAAACACCTAGATAAATAATTGCAACTCAATTTATGTACAATAAGAATGCTAGGTATGTCTATTTTACAAATCGATATTTTTTTAGGTATTTATTTATATATACAAATTTACTAGCTATTTAATTAAAATTAGATACTGATCTAGACATCTTCTGTAATTTCCTAGGATTAGCTTTAGCTGTCTAAATCTAAACATAAAGAAATAAATATTTGGGGGTGAAAAGCATGTTTGGATGGGAACTGAGGAAACCGTCAATTGTTGGGCTGATGGCTGCAATATCTATACTAATTGTGCTGGTGGCTTATACTTTCATAGCATTTCCATTAGACAATTTAATAGAGATTGTTGTTTCGCTAGTCCTTGATATAATTGTATTTGCAACCGTACTCGTGGTTGTAAGCAGAGATGTCCAATGGTTTGAAATATTTTCTGTACCGAAATTTCAGAAACGAATTGGCATAACGATGATTGTACTTGCCGTTATATTCGTGATTGGAATAGCTGCCGTGTCAGAAGATATGATCTCGCAACTTGATGCATCATGGTTATTTCCTTGCGTGATAGCGTTGGCATCTATATATGTACTATCAGATATTGCAATTGCTCAAAAAGAGATAGCTCACTGATGAATTAATCTCAGATCAAACCTTTTATCTCTTTTTTAATTATGATCTTTATTTTATCAGAGTTGGCAATTTGAATTAAAACTACGTCAGTATTTATGTTTCGTTGCATTAAGACTAATAAAAATATAAATTGACAATTTTCTGTCAATCAAATGGTTTGTGGAATATATACAACAGATGAGTCAAGTATCTTCAGGCTGTAATCGAGATACTGCATTGTTCCAGGTTTTTCTGCTTCAATTGTGACAACAACAAAATCAGCTAGTTCATGTGCTTGTTTTCTTGATACTGTTGCTGGAACCCGTTTGTGTCTTCCGATTCTGCCACCCATCCTGTAATTCCATTTTTTAGTTGTGAGATTGATCGCCCATGATCTGAATGATGCTTACAATTTCATACTCGATCATATGTGATGCGTTTTCTTCAATGTCGCAAAGAGTTCCGGGGGATTACAGAGACTTTCGTGTGAAATGTCATTCAAAAAATTTAATACAATTGACTTGAAGATGTATGATAAAGATTGGAAAGACGGATGCAGAGGAGGATAGAAGAATCCTCCAATACACCTAGTATTTTTAATCAATACAATATTATTGAAAAAATTAATCCCCAAAGGGGATTGTTTAAGCCTGATCTACAAAGTCAACACGGCGACTTAGATCTCTAGGCATATATAATGGTCTAAATGGTTTGTTTGCGCATTCTCCTTTGATTCTTTCTATAAGTTCTGGGATAGTCATTTTCACATTTTTGTCCTCAGATCTAACATACACATCAAAGGAATCAGATTCTAACTCATTGTCTCCAATAACAATGACGTATGAGCACCAGTCCTGCTTTGCCTGGCGGACTTTCTTTCCAACAGTTATTGAACGATCATCAACACTGACTCTTACTGAGTTAGACTGTATCGTGTCTGCAAGCTCGTTGGCGCGTTTCTGATGTACATCAGAAACTGTCAAAAGACGTACTTGTTCTGGATTTACCCATACTGGAAGACATCCGACTTTTCCGCTTGCTTCCATTTGGACAGCAGTGTCTAAGAGCGTATAGATATACCTTTCAATTGTACCAATTACTGCACAGTGGAGAATAATCGGATATTCCTCTTTTCCTTTCTCATCTACATATCTTATGCCGAAACGGTGTGCATTACCGATATCGATCTGCACTGTTCCGATTTCTCTTGCACGCTTCATATCATCAAGAATGTGATATTCAATATTTACTGTCCAATAGTAATTAATACCCTCTGGATAGAAGTGCAATAATGCAGGTTTGTTATGCTTTTTCATCAGATTGGAGATTAACCCCTTATGCTGCTCAAAAGCATCTTTTGATGAAAAGTTTACAAGCATCTCATAATCTCTGCCAAGTTTTTCGGCTTCCTGATATATGCGCTCATCGAGTTTTTCGAACCATTCTTCCGCTGCATCCATTCCGTTACAGACTACGTGCAGATCCGGCATATTCATGCGCCTTGTACGGAAACACAGCATGGTTTCTCCAGACTGTTCGAGACGGTATGAATCTGCTACTTCAAAAGCACCGAAAGGCAGGTTTTTGTAACTCATATTCCAGTTTCTCATCATAGCAAACTGCTGATGACAAGCGGCATATCTGAGAACGTATGAATGTTTTTCAGTTTCAATCTTATAAAGCCTGTCTCCAAACAGCTTAGCATGTTCTGCAACCGGACCTTCATCCAAATTGAACATGTTGGTTCCTTTTACTGTGTAAACTGGAAGTCCCGTAGAATTTACGGTCTGCCAAGAGTAATCAGAACAGAGATCGAATATCAACGCCCCCTTGGGACTGAATGACATGTGTCCTGCATCACTCATGGATTCCCATTGGATTCCAAACTTTTTACAGAGCCTGAGATATTTTGGTTCTCCGCTTAATTTAGACTCTTCATGCAATGCTTCTTTTTTCATCATTATCTGGAAGCATTCTGTACCGTCTTTGAAATCTTCTGGATTTATCATTTTGCCATCGAGCGTATAGACAAAATGTTCATCTTTTCCTTCAGGCTTAGAGACTTCCTCTTCTCCAGTAATTTCTCTGGAAAGCTCTGACAATGGATGTCCTTTGCATGATATTTTAAATGCTTTGTACCATCCAAATGGAACGCGATGAACATCGCCTCCCACGAGTTTTTCTATTTTTCTCATTACGTCTTTTCCTACACTCGGAGATGATAATGAAGATGAAAGGTGAGCATATGGGTAAAGAACAATCCTTTCTGCGCCCACAGTTTCAGCAGTTTCTTTAATGTCTTTAGCAGCTGCTTTGGCAACAGCATCTGGATTGTCTTCATCTCGTTTTTCAACACTGATAAACGCTACTAAAACCTCTTCGAAACGTCCTTGTTTCTCCTCATCAGTAATATCTTCTGCTACCGGTGTAGCTTTTTTGACGTTAAACTCGAGATAATCTGCATGAATGTATAAGGTCTTCATTTAACTCCCACCATCACCCGACCCGTACTAATAATATTGCTTTTGGAGTCTAAGCGCTTTTTAAATATAGGTAGAGGCTGATGCAGGAATAGATGCAAAAAGGTAAGTTTATACGATGTAAAGCGCCACTAAGAATAAGTTTTGCTGGCGGTGGGACTGACGTGTCTCCGTATTGCGATGAACGCGGCGGAGCTGTTTTAAACTCAACTATCGACCAATTTGCATATTGTACAATATCACCTCGATCTGATGAGCAGGCAACGGTGCACTCTTTAGATTATGAAACAATACAGAAATGGAAGGCAGGCAATACTCTAACCTATGATGGCAACTTGGATCTCATTAAAGCAGTAGTCAATCATTTCAAGGTTAAACAGGGATTTGACATGTTTCTTCACTGCGGTGCACCTCCTGGATCTGGTCTGGGATCGTCTTCTGCAGTGATGGTTTCAATAATCGGCGCCATGTCAGAGTGGTTAAACGAATCTTTATCTCAATATGAAATTGCAGAGCTTGCATATATCTTGGAAAGAGAGGAACTGAAACTGCCTGGCGGAAAACAGGATCAATACGCTGCGACCTTCGGGGGATTTAACTTTATGGAGTTTAATCACGACAGGACGCTTGTGACTCCTCTCAGAATCAAATCAGACGTACTCAACGAGCTTAATTATGTGATGCTTCTGGCAAACACAGGTAAAACCAGGGATTCTGGGAATATTATAAAAGCTCAAACACAGGGATATATTGATGGAAATTCCAAGACTTCAGAAGCACTTGACAATGCAAAGCGTCTTGCTGAGGAAATGAAAAATGCCCTGCTGAAAGGCGAGATTCGGTATATGGGAGAACTTCTAAACGAAGCCTGGACATATAAAAAGAATTATACAAATAACATCTCTAATGAGTACTTGGATAAAATTTATAAAACTGCCTTGTCCACAGGAGCAATAGGTGGTAAAATTTCAGGCGCTGGCGGTGGAGGATTCATGTTTTTCATATGTGAATATGATAAAAAGCGTGATGTTGCCCGTGAACTGACATCTCTAGGCGCTAATATAGTCGGATACAACTTTGAAAAATATGGATTTCAGACATGGAGGTTCAACGAATGAGCTATTTGATTGAAGAAGAATTGCATGAAAATACATCAGTCATCTCATCTTTGGACCCGAAACAGATTGAAGCCATATCTGCAGCCATGATTAAAGCAATCAAGAATGGCAATAAAGTGATTTTCTTTGGAAACGGCGGAAGCGCATCAGATGCAGTCCACATAGCTGCTGAGTTTTCTGGCAGATATCTTATGGAAAGACCTGCCATGGACGGCATTGCTCTTTCTTCCTTGTCATCAATAACGGGAATAGGAAATGATTACGGATATGACCGCATATTCATACGGCAATTAGAAGCATGCATGAAAGAAGGAGATGTGGCGGTAGGACTCAGCACCAGCGGAAATTCTAAAAATGTAGTTTTAGCTCTTGAATTTGCAAAGGCAAATGGCGGCATAACTGTTTCATTTACAGGTTCGGGGGGAGCAATAAAAGACATTGTGGATTATCCATTGATAATTCAGTCTACACATACTCCAAGGATCCAGGAAGCGTATCTATGCGCCGGCCATATAATATGCGGCTTGGTGGAAAAAGGAGTGTTTGGGCATAAAGCTGTATTTATAGACAGGGATAATACAATAGCTCCTGATGTCCCATATTGTTCAAACCCAGATGATTTTAATCTATATCCATATGTCGCAGAGTCTCTGAAGAAACTTAACGATGCGGGATACATATCAATACTTGTTACAAACCAGTCTGGAATTGGGAGAGGGTATTTTACAGAAGATACTTTAAAATCGATCCATGATAAAATGAACTCTGAACTTTCCAAACAGGGAGCATTTTTTGATTCTATATATTTCTGTCCGCATACTCCAGAAGACAAGTGTTCCTGCAGAAAACCAAATACTGGCATGCATATGAAAGCAGTGAGGGAGCATCATATAAATCTCCGCGAATCCTGGGTAATTGGGGATAGTGATGCAGATATGGACGCTGGAAAAAAATTAGGATGCAGAACAATTAGAATTGAAGATGGAAATACATTCGAAGATGCTGTGAATACAATCCTAAACGATTAAGAATTAAACCACAATGCACATATAGGATATTGAATAATAAACAGGAGAATACCAATGTCTAAGTCTAGGAAAAAAAAGGAAGAAACAGTAAAAATCCTGATGGCTGTTTTTATTGTAGCAATCATGGTAGGTTCAGTTGTATTCGCTTTTGTTCTGATCTAAACAGACCACCTGATGTGTTTATAACATTGAGAATCTGTTAGAAATCAGATGTATAATGTACATCTGGAAGAATCTGCCTGAGTACAGCGTTTCGGTTGTAGATAACAGATATAACATATTGAAAAAACCATATAAAAAATAATACAAATCCAGATGGATTTGTTTGTATTCTGATTTTAAGACTGTGAATTATTCTCAATATTTTTCAGATAAACTGCCTCTAAGTCATTGACAATATTATCCCAGTTATATTTTTGAATTTGCGTTTTGGTGTTACTTATAAGGTTATCTCTTAGCTCCTTGTCCACCATTACTGCGTTGATAGCGTCTGAAAGAGCCTGAGGCTCTTTTGGAGGTATCAGTATGCCAGCATTGCCTACAACTTCTGGAAGGCCTCCAACACGAGAAGCTATTACCGGCTTACAATGCGCAAGAGCTTCTTCAGCAGCCAATCCAAGGGACTCAAATACAGAAGGCATCACAAATGCGGAACAAGTAGTCATCAATCTGGTTTTTGTTTCCTCATCAACATATCCAGTGAATTCTACTTTATCTGTAAGATCGTATTTTCCAACCATCGACCTAAGCAGCTCTTCTTCTGGTCCAGTACCTGCAATCACCAGCTTACAATCTACATTTTTCATTGCTTCAATTAAAGTAGATAAACCTTTAGTCTTAACAAGTCTGCCCACGAAAAGGATAAAATTTTCATCTTTTCCAGAATCAGTAACGAAGTCAACACCTGTCGGTATCACATCAAGATTTTCTTCCTTAAAGTCTCTGGAAATCAGATCATTTTTTACAAAGTCGCTTACACAGATTACGTTTTTATCACGAATCATCTGGCAGAAAAAGAAATCATTCATTGTACTGAGATAGCGCATTGGGCCTTGCCCTTCGCCATATGTATTATGAAATGTAAATACCCATTTCCCACCATAAGATTTCATAGCTTTAGTATATGAAGGGGCCCAGCGGTAGTGGAAATCAACAAGATCCGGTTCCAGATCATTTAATGCCTGGAGAACGCCAGGTGTAGACACGTGCGGCGGATTATAATTCGTATAAAATTTTGAAGGCAGACGTTTTATCGTATACCCGTCCATCTCTTCTTCTAATTCAGTATCTTTCAACTGAGATGTGAGGACTATCATTTCATGTTTTTTAGATAGTCTGCGGCAAATCTCGTGCAGACGGCGTTCTATCCCTCCTTTATACGGATAATAATAGGGATTAAGCTGGACGATTCGCATTATTTACACCTTTCTTTTTGAAGTATGATGCTACTAAGCTAATGGCCATCACAATGATAATCATGACGATTGTGACTTTCTGTGCTGTTCCGTGTTCCATGTAGGTTAAGAAAGCACCACTTAATGCAAGAATCACTCCATATTTTATTAAACCTCCTGCAATAACATACCACATGGACTTTTTCATATCCCAATTAAATAAGTATACAAATGCACCCATAAATGGAATGACTGGTGCTACACGGTTCAATAGGATCATGCGCTCATCCGACACAATCAAGAAATCCCGATATTGATGAGCTACCTTGGCAATTCTCTCTGGGACTTTGATTTTCTTTACAACGGTGTACAATGTAAATACACCACTGACTTCAGCTAGTGCAATTGTAATTAAGATGGCTACGGCAAATACAAAAATGTTAGCGTCTGGGTATGATGTGAAAATAATTACCGTAAACAATTCAGGCAATGTTGGAAATACGATTGCATCGATATAGAATAATAAGAAAATACAGATTAGACCACCTAAGATGCCAAGCGGCTCAAACAGATTTGTAAAAAAAGAGCCAATGTCCAGGATTACCGCCTTCCAGTCTGATGTCTTTTCTTTTTAGCTTCTATGGCATACTCATAAGTCTGCAACAACATAGAAGCACATCTTTCAGAAGAAAATTTCTCCCCAGTCTCTCTTGCATGATCTTTGATTATCTGCGGAGCGTTCAATGCATCGAAAATAGCACCTGAGCATGACTTGATATCATCTTCAAACAAAAATCCGTTTTCTTCATCGTGGATGAGTTCTGCAGTTGCCCGGTAATTTATTCCAGCAACTGGTTTTCCACATGCCATCGCTTCAAGCGTAGTGAGACCTTGTGTTTCAAACTTGGATGCAGTTATAAATGCATCACAGGCTGCATAGTATTCAGGTAAGTCTTCATCAGGTACAAAACCTGCAAATACCGTCTTATCTGAGATACCAGCATTCTCGGCATATTTCATATAGTACTCTTTTGCAGGACCGGTTCCTGCTATAAGCAGCATAATATCTTCATCTTTCTTTACACAATCTGCAAAACTGTCCATTACTAGTTCAATATTTTTTTCTCTGGCTACTCTGCCAAGCTGCAGAAGTACTTTTTTATTTTGCAGCCCATACTTTTCACGTATCCTGCTACCATTTACATTAGTAGAAAAACGCTCACAATCTATACCAGTAGGTACCACATCAATGTGTCTCATTCCAGGTGCCTGAGAGCATAATTCTTTCTTGATTGCGTCCGTTGGAGCGATGACATTATCTGCATGTTCCAGCAGTTTACGAAGGTAAATCCAGGAAAGTCTTTGAGTCATCCATGTTGGGAAAGGAAATGGATTGTAGTATTGGGCCGCATCTGTAACCATAGTGTGAAATGTTACAACTATCGGTTTTCCTGTTTCTCTTGCATCCAGCATGCTTCTGAGAGCCATCACTGCAAGAGCGTGACAGTGTATTACATCAACATCCAGCTCTTTCAAGATGTCTATTTTCTTCTCGATGTAAATTGGGAGATTATATCCTGGATACTTTTTAAACTCCTTAGATCTGTAGTATTGTACACCTTCCTCCTTTTCACCAGTAGGTGATTCAGGAGCAAAAATTATGACTTCGTGACCTTTCTTTTCCAATTGCTCTTTGGATGTTAAGATTGAAGTCACTACTCCATCTTTAGTAGGCAGGTAGGTATCAGTAAACATTGCAATTTTCAACAGTCGTCCCATCCGATCGAAACTTATTGATTTGCATAGCTGAAGGGCATACAGCTTTTAGAGCTTTGGCATGCGATGCAGCTTTTCAGAGTCTAAATAAGTCTGGAGTATGGGGCTCATTGCAGGTACCCCATGTCCAACTGGATAATTCAACTTGATAGATTCATCTAAGATTATTTTAGATCTCAAGTAAGATTCCCAGACGCTCATTCCTTTAGCTAGATATACTGTAATCAGCGACGATAGTATGCATCCCCCACCATGTCCGCGTATCGTTACTCGGGGAACTTCTACTCTGAGAAATTTATTTTTGCTGAACAATGTGTCAATACATGGACCATTGAGATGTCCTCCTTTAATAAGGACAGAATCTGCTCCCATCGCGTGCAGCCTGCGGCAGGCATCCATAATGTCATCCTGGCTGTTTATTTTGATGCCTGTTAGATCTTCTGCTTCTGGTATATTGGGGGTTATCAAAGTAGCGATAGGAATTACAAATTTACAAACTGATTCTATTAATTCATCTGTTTTTAGAGAGTCCCCTACGCCTGCAATAAATACTGGATCTACAACTATCGGAAAGCTTTCAGTTCTCAGCCTTTTAGAAACTTGTTCAGCAACATCTGCGGAGTAGAGCATTCCGAGTTTTGCTCCAGATACGTGAGAATCTTCAAGAATTGCATCCAATTGAGAAATGACCACTGATGCAGGAATCGGAAATATGCCGGAAACCTTCTGGCTATTCTGAGATGTCACAGCAGTTATTGAAACAGCGGGATGAGCACCCAATGAAGACATTGCTTTAATGTCTGCTTCAATTCCAGCTCCACCTAAAGAATCCGAACCAGCAACTGTAAGAGTAACCAACATAATCAGACCTCATCACCCACATAACAAAGGATATTAAAAAAATAATAAGTTTCTCAATCACCAATCTAAATCAAGACTGTCCTCCAAAAAGGAGGACAGAAGAGATTTATAATTCACTATGGGGGTTGTGATTTTATCAGTTGAGTTTTTTGATATTATACTTTCGCCTAAATATCGTTAATTTTACAGATGGCGATGAAAATATCAATCGGCCAGATACTGAAAAAAGCCAGTTAAAAACATAAAAAAATCTAGTGAACTAAAGAGTTGTGTTAAAATAGTGCTCTTGTCGGGATTTGAACCCGAGTCGAAGCCTCGAAAGGGCTTCATGATTGGCCGCTACACTACAAGAGCTTATGCTCGGCTCGATACAGGAATGAGTACTTAATAATTTCGCTATTGTTGAAACTGGTATAAACATTTGCTTAAAGTTTCAAAGAGTCTCGTTCGAGAATGAACAACGCCTGATTATGCTGGTATCCCAATAGTGTTGTATAGAGTATTGAGATAAGAACAATATTTAGCAGTATTTAGAGCTTAGAAACTTACAAAAAGATTATTTGATATCAGAGTAAGTATTGAATATCTGTTTGGTTTATCTTAGATGACTCAAACAAGCGTTTATGCTATAATCGCTATTCGAATTACGGAGGATTCACGTGACATCATACGATTCAGAGGAAGTCAGTGAGGAGATTACCCGCTGTCCGTTTCCAAATCACAAAGAAGGAGAGATATTTGGCGTTGCCGATCAGCTTCTAGGTGCATCTCACATTAAAGTGATGTGCGAAGATGGTACATCCAGAATAGGACGTATCCCTGGTAAGATCCGAAAAAGGATGTGGATCAGAGAAGGAGATTTGTTGATAGTCAGACCCTGGGAATTCCAAGATGATAAAGCAGATATAAAATATAGGTACACTAAGACCCAGGCTAGCTATCTGCATCGCAGAAAAGCAATTCCAAAGACTCTGGATATATTCTGATTGGGCTTAACATGCCGGAAAAAGAAGCTTATGCTCAATTGGAGCATAAGTTAATGGCTCTTAGAGAAAACAGTCGAACTGGTGATGAAAGAAAAACTCTCGATGAAGTTTTCGACCACGAGACAGTCATGGGAATATACAAGCTTATGACTTCAAAAATAATCGAGAGTGTACTATTCCCAATATCAACTGGTAAAGAAGGAAATGTCTTTGCCTGTGAAAATCTCCAAGGTAAACTGCTGGCTCTAAAGATATATCGAACATCAAACTCAACATTTAACCGCATCAACAAGTACATCGAAGGAGATAAGCGGTTTCTGGGAATATCAGGCTCTAAACGAAAAGTTATGGCTGCCTGGGCAAGCAAAGAATTTAGGAATTTACAAAGGATGCATGAAGCTAGGGTAAATGTACCAGAGCCTATCAAATTCCACCGCAACATGGTAGTCATGGAATACATAGGTTCTAAAACTGCCCCGGCACCAACCCTCAGGCAAGTAGCATTGGATGATCCTTCGAAAGTTTACAAAAATACCATAGATAATATCAGTCTTATGTATCAAAAGGCTGGTCTGGTACATGCGGATTTGAGTGAGTACAATATATTATATTACAAACGTAAACCAGTGATAATCGATGTCGGTCAGGCAGTTCTAACCGATCATCTAAATTCAAAAGATTTTCTTGAAAGAGATGTGAAAAATATCAACAGATACTTCAGGTCACTAGATGTAGACATTGAAGATTCAGATCATATTATCAATAATATAATGGGGATTAAAGGATGAGACTCATACGCATACCAAAAGAAAGAGTAGGGGCGTTAATCGGAGAAAAAGGAGAGACGAAAGCTCTTGTTCAAAAGATTACTGGTGTGAAACTAAACATAAGCAGTGAAGGTGAAGTAGATATTGAAGAAAATCCAGATGATCCTGTTGCATCTCTAAAAGTAATGGATTTTGTAAAAGCTGTTGGAAGAGGATTTTCTCCACAGAGAGCAATGAGATTACTAGAAGAAGATGAATATCTGGAAGTTATAGAAATTGCAGATTATATCGGCAGTAAAAAACCAGAACAAATGACTCGTGTAAGGTCCAGGCTTATAGGATCTCAAGGAAAAACGAGAAGAATAATTGAAGACCTGACTGGTGTAAATATGTCTATTTTTGGAAGTACTGTATGTCTGATAGGAAATTCAGTACAGCTGCCTGTAGCAAAAACGGCCGTTGAAATGATCCTGCGTGGAAGTGAACATTCCACAGTTTATAGATACTTAGAAAGATCCAGACCAATGCTCAGAATTGCTGAGATGGGTTTTGACTGAGGTTTGATCTAAATGAATAAAATTGTTTCAAGAGCAGATCAAGCCCTGAGTTCACATGATTTGTGCGATCATTGTCTGGGAAGACTCTTTGCCCACGTAGATACAGGAACTACAAATGCAGAACGGGGTCGGAATATGCGCATCGCTGTCAGTTTAGAGCGCTCTGCAAGAAGCGAAGAACTGCCCGCACATGAAGAATGCTGGATATGTGAAGAGATATTTGACAGTCTGGATCGTTTTGCAGACGCCTGTATAGCTGAACTTTCAAAAATAGAGTATAAGACTTTCCTGGTCGGCACCAAAGTAAGTCCTGATATACAAGACCGCGAAGAAAGATTATGGGCTGAAGTCGGAGGAGAAGACGCAGAACCAATTAAAGCGGAATTGAATAGAGAAATAGGCAAGATCATGGAAGCGCGTACTCAAAAAGAAGTAGATTTTAAAAATCCAGATGCAGTCACTCTGGTGGATACCCGTTTTAGTCATGTAGAAATGACAGTTACTCCTTTATTCATATATGGCAGATACAACAAGTATTCAAGAGAGATCCCGCAGACGATATGGCCATGCAGGGTATGTCGGGGAAAAGGCTGCGAGCGCTGCAATGGTCTTGGAAAAATGTATCAGACGAGTGTTCAAGAGATCATAGGAGATATTGCCATCAAAATGGCTGAAGGCAGCGATCATTTCTTTCATGGAATGGGCAGAGAAGACATAGATGCCAGAATGTTAGGTACTGGAAGACCATTCGTTCTTGAAATATCCAACCCTAAAAAGCGTTCAATCGATCTTAATGTTCTAGAATGTGAGTCGAACAAAAATGAGGATGCTAGTTACTCAGACTTGCGATTCTCAAGCAGAGATGAAGTTCGTAAAATTAAAAATGCATCACCCGATAAAACCTATTCAGCGACGGTGTCTATGCAGGATAAAGTTAATAAAGGGTTAGTGGATGAGGTACTCCAGTCGTTAAGTCAAGCATGCATTACCCAGCAGACGCCAGTTCGTGTAAGTCACAGAAGAGCAGACCTAGCACGAAAAAGACACATCCGTGAGATCAACCTAAAAGATTTCTCGGAAAACAGCATGGTGCTTGAGATCACAGCGGAATCCGGTACATATATCAAGGAATTCGTCAGTGGGGATGGGGGCCGTACAGTCCCTAGTATCTCTGAAAAACTCGGCATCGACTGCAAAGTTACCGCGCTTGATGTCATACAGATACTTGATAACGTTCACGAGGTATAAAAATGGTCAAAGCTTCAAAAGGCCTTAGGCGTAAAACACGCAACATTCTTGGAAAAACACCCCGCACAAAGGGCATGTCACCAATTACACATGAGTTTAGAAACTTTGAAGTGGGAGAAAAAGTAAACGTAGTAATTGATCCTGCTGTACATCATGGGATGCCCCATATGCGTTTCCAGGGAAAAACTGGCGTGGTTTCAGGTAAACAGGGCCGCGCATATGTTGTAGAATTAAAAGACGGTGACAAACCAAAGACAGTAGTTACCCGTCCAGAACACTTGAAAAAGAGTTTGTGAGGCGATTGTGATGCCTGAAGAATGCTACGTAACACTTTCAGAAGCAAAGAAGATGCTTGACGAAGCAGGTGAAGAGAGAGAGTTGAATCTTACTCAGAAATTTGCACAAGAACATGCATCAAAGGTTGCTAGGCTCAGTGTAGAAGATGCTAAAAATCTTCAGGCAGAACTCGCAGACATGAAATTCATTCCTGAGAATGTTCAGATAAAAATCGTTGATTTTCTGCCAGAATACCCAGAAGAGGTAAGAGTGCTTTTCTCAAAAGAAAGAATGATATTAGAAAAGACTCATATTGATCAGATACTATCTGCTGTAGGGAAGTACAAGTAAACTTCCTACAGGGAGCGGATCAAATGGAAGACTATGCGCGTATAATAGATTATTTGCCGCAAGGACATCCTTCAGAGAAAGGATTTAAAAAAGAACCTGTGGCTTACGGCGTTGGAGAGGTTGAGTTTAAACTCTTTGAGTTAGTTCCAAAATCCGATGCCATAATAACAATGGGAGACAGAGTTTACATAGGAAAGGAGACCTCCCAGCGCGATAAAGTTGCTCATGTAAAAAAGCGTGTTGGTTATGATGAACTCACTGCTGCAGCACAGGCAGAACTTCCATTTGTAATTCAAGAAATTGTAGAAGACACTGAAGAGCGCTTTGTCAAATTCTTCAATGAATCCCAAGCAATAAGCACAAGATATCACATGCTTGAGCTTATACCAGGATTGGGAAAGAAACTGATGTGGGCAATAGTTGAAGAACGTAAAAAAGGGAACTTCAAAAGCTATGAGGATATTACAAAAAGAGTGCCAGCGATAAAAAGCCCTTCTAAGCTTATTGCTAGGCGCATTGAAGAAGAGCTTTCAGATCCCACTCAAAAATATCATCTTTTCATATCTAAGTGATATTTTTTATGAATCCTTCACAGCTAGCAGCAGAACTATCATCAATAGGTGTGTCCCCATCGAAATCTCGGGGTCAGAACTTTTTGATTGATGATAGTGTAGCAGACAGACAGATTACATATGCTAGCATATGCCCGGAAGATACTGTGCTGGAAATTGGTCCAGGACTAGGCATGATTACAAATAGACTTGCATCTAAAGCCAAACAAGTAATCGCCATAGAAACTGATAAAAAATTAGCAGATTATCTGTCTAAAAAACTACCATCGAATGTAGAACTAATTACTGCGGATGCATTGTGTGTAGATTTTCCAAAATTCGATGTTATGGTAGCTAACCTTCCGTACTCAATATCTTCTCCGATAGTTTTTAAAATTCTTAATTATGACTTTAGAAACGCGGTAGTAATGTTACAAAAAGAATTTGCAGACAGAATGGTTGCAAAGCCCGGATCCAAAGACTACTCAAGATTGAGTGTATCTACATATTATCGTTCACAGTGTAGAATACTTGAAAATGTTCCTGCATCCAAGTTTTATCCCGCACCTAAAGTAGATTCGGCTGTCGTAGAGATCATACCGCGAGAGCCTCCATTTACACTATCCAATAAATCATTCTTTTTTAAGTTAACTGAAATGTTGTTTCAACACCGCAGGAAAAAGATAAGAACAATCCTAAAATCCAAAAGATTAATCGAGATGGATGGAGACATTCCATACCTAGATCTTAGAGTTGAAACCTTATCTCCAGAACAGATTGGTGAGCTATCAGAGGCCATTTTAGCACTAAATGACCGTTAGTATTTCTAAGTAAGAGGCTTTTAAGGTACGATACTATGCAGATAGGAATCGTCGGAAAGCCTAACGTTGGAAAATCCACCTTTTTCAGTGCAGCGACGATGGCGCCTGCAGAAATTGCAGCATACCCATTCACAACAATCAAAGCAAACAAAGGTGTAGCATATGCAAGAGGAAAATGTCCCCATGTAGATTTTGAAGTGCAATGCGTCCCTCGCAATGCAATCTGCGATGAGGGAGTAAGGCACATTCCTATAGAGATGCTTGATGTAGCTGGCCTTGTACCAGATGCCTGGCAAGGCCGAGGATTGGGAAATATGTTCCTCGATGATTTGAGACAGGCTGACGTATTAATTCACATAGTTGATGCTTCTGGATCTACAGACATTGAAGGAAATTCTGTACCGCTCGGAAGCCATGATCCAGTAGAAGATGTTGAATTCTTAAAAAATGAAATAGCATGCTGGATGAGGGGAATCCTGGAAAAAGGATGGGATAAAGCGGCCAGACAAGCTTACCAAACCGGCCAGCGTATTGAAATTGTGATTCATGAAAAACTTACTGGGTTGGGAGTTACAGAATCTCAGATAAGTGCAGCTATGAGAGATGTTGAACTAAGCAGCAATCCATTAAGCTGGAGTCCAGAAGATATGTTACAGCTAATGCATCACATACGAAAATATGCTAAGCCAATCATTGTTGCAATGAATAAAGCAGACATGGCAAATGATGAGACTCTTGAAAGAATTAAAAAGGCAGCAGGTGGAATGGCAATACCTACATGCGCAGAGGCCGAATTAGCTCTTAAAAAAGCTGCTAAGGGCGGATTAATTTCGTATAAACCGGGAGATTCGTCATTTAAAACAATGGATGGAGTAAACTTATCGGATGGTCAAAAAGCTGCATTGGATAAAATCTCAGAAGAGATCAGCAGATATGGTGGTACAGGTGTGCAAAACTGCATAGAAAAGGCCGTTTATGAACTTCTGGAAATGATATCTGTTTACCCTGTCGAAGATGAGAGTAAACTTACAGATCATGACGGCCGTGTTCTTCCAGATGTATTCTTAGTTCCAAATGGCACAACTGCACGAGAACTCGCATATAAGATACATACAGATTTGGGAGATACGTTCATTCGTGCAATAAATGTCCGAACCCATAGAACTGTGGGCAGCGACTACATCCTTCTGAATAATGACGTAATCTCAATCGTATCAAGGAAGTGAAGTTGTGGATAAATGGAATGTTCGTTTACTTTCAGCAGGTTATAAAAGAATAGAAGATGACCTCAGAATAGAGCTGTATGGAATTACAGATGATGGAAGGTCTATCTGCATATACTACAAAGGATTTGGTCCATATTTTGAGGTCATAGAACCTTCAGAAGAACTATTAACAGAACTTTCAAATGATGAAAATGTAAAAAGTATTGAAAGGTTAGACATTTTTATACGTGGCAAAATAAAAAAAGCTGCAAAGGTATTCGTTACATATCCATGGCTGGTACCTGACTTCAGATCGAGAATTAAATCCAATTTTGAAGTGGTGGCTGCTGACATTCCATTTCATCACAGGTTCCTCTACGATGTGAACATGAATGCATGTTTTTGTGTAGAAGGAGAAGAAGTAGCCGGAGAAAGCTCTACAGATTTGACGGTAAATATGGGAGAAGGACCGTCTTTTAAAAATATTGAGCCATTTAATCCTGATTTGAAAATATTGTCATTTGATATTGAAAATTCAATCAAAGAAGGGACGATTCTTGCGATTTGTTATGTAACAGAAGAAAATGGCGTAATGAAATATCATGAACCAATACATGGAGATGAAAGATCAATAATTGATAATTTTACAAAGATTATTCAAAAAGAAGATCCAGATGTCATCACTGGATACAATATTGATAACTACGATATTCCTACGATTATGGAAAGGGGCGGCATATCCAAAGCCGGTAAGCTCCTGTGGGGAAGGGATTATTCTGAACCCAAGAAGGTGGGTAAAAGAGGCTGGAAAATAACTGGCAGGTTAGTTGTTGATGCCTGGTGGTCTGCTAAAATGCAGCTGCGCCCAAAGCAGGAAACGCTGAATCATATAGCTAAAACATATCTTGGTGAAGAGAAGTTAGATGTTGATCCATCGCACATGGATGAAGAATGGGCCAATAATAAAGAGAAGGTTCTTGAGTATTGTAAAAAAGATGCTGAACTAGCTCTGAAGATCGTTGACTATCTGGAAGCGCTAAGAAAATTGATGGATCTTTCTGCAGTGTCTAAACTTCCACTTGAAGATGTTCATACATCTGGAAGTTCCACACTGATAGATTCTATATTGATACGTGAGGCAGATAGAACTCTACCGCCGACTGCTGTCCCTATGACCAGTACAATGAATAATGATGAGGATGCAATAGAAGGCGGCTATGTGCATGATATAGAACCTGGATTGTATCACTGGGTCATCGTCTTAGATTTCAAATCGATGTACCCCTCATTGATCATACGCAACAATATTTGTTTCACAACGTTGAATCCAGAAGGAACGATCGTAGCTCCTAACGGAGCAAAGTTCCTTTCAAAAGATGTTAAAGAAGGTCTTCTTCCAAGAATCTTAACTGAATTGATGAAACAGAGGGATGAGATCAAAAAGAAAATGAAAGAGAGCAAGACACCAGATGAGTATAGGTATTACGATGGTCTTCAGAATGCAGTAAAAGTCTTGATGAATGCGTTCTATGGAGTGTTTGCATCATCTTTCTACAGATTTACGGATCATGATATTGGAAGTGCGATAACTGGCTTTGCAAGAGAGACTGTTAAGCGGTTAATAACAGAATTGAATGAGAAAGGATTGAAGGTTGTTTACTCTGACACGGATTCGCTGTTTATTCAGTCCCCATACCAGAATCTCGAAGACACTGTAAAATTTGGGAAAGAAACTGCAGAAAAGTTTTCTCAAGAAGTTTCTCAAATGGAGTTTGAAAAGGTACTGGAACCGTTATTTTCTCATGGTAAAAAAAAGAGATATGTGGGAAGGTCTGTGTGGCCAGAAAATAAGATGCTGATCAGAGGCTATGAGATAAGAAGAAGTGATGCTTTTGAGTATCAGAGCAATTGCCTGATGTCCGTATTCGAAAAAGTACTAGATGATAACCCGCAAGAAGCAATAAAAATAGCCAAGGAAAGTGTATCTAGAGTGTTATCGGGGGACGTGCCGATTGAAGATCTGGTTATATCAAGGACGAGCAAATCGTTCAATTCATACAAGGATCCTGACACCCAAGTAAATGTTATTGCAGCAAAGAAGATGATTTCATTAGGTTATGATTTTACTCCTGGTATGAAGGTGTCATGGATTGTAACAGATTCCAAAAAGACCCCTCAAGAAGTAGAGCCATATGTCAGCGGAAGACCGTTTACATATCGTCCAGATTACAGATACTATGCAGAAAGACTGGCACAGACTCTTGCGAGAGTTACAGAATTCTTTGGCTGGAGCGAGAAAGATCTGATCATGGGATCTCAGCAGGTAACACTGTTCGATTCATCATTTGAAGAAAATCCGGTAATTTCACAGAAAAAGTCCAAACCAGCTAGCAAAAAGACCAGCAAAACTACTAGTCTAAATGACTTTTTCTGATTATCAGTTGCTAAACATCAGATCGATGCGTTTAATTCCACTATTGAAAGTTTCTAGGATACATGAATCTTATCGAAGTGGACGGACAGCTCCTAGACGCCGAGGAATTTTTACTAAATGTTTCCTTGGATCAGGATCACTGTATTACCATCTCTGGGATGAAAGCAGCATTAAACCTTTTCTGCGACGGTAGTTATGCACTAATGCTCAAAGTAGTGCTTACTGAAGATGAAGACGGAGCATACAATGTTGAACTTCTAGAAAGTAAAGTAGAGATCATAAAAGACCTTGCCAGCAAGGGATTCTTTCTGCGTGGCTGCGATGGATATGTAGCTTGCTTTAAAGATGGAAAGATCGATGAATTGAAGGATACTCTGTTTGAGGCCATTGAATGCTTTAAGATCTAGTGGCAAAAGCCACTAGTTAATCTTCAAAAAGATCTCTGGCCTTTTTGAATATATTAAGACTGATCATCTCACCGATGAGTTTTCCATTTTCGTCAACAATCGGCAGATCGTTAAGATGCTGTTTAACCATGAGTTCAATGGCATCGGTGAGCATTGTATCTTTTTTAATCGGTACAACCGATGTCATGATGTCATCGATTTCTTCCTTTAATGAGTCTCTAAGAAACTGATAAAAAGCCACACCCCCAGATTTCCTGACACCTATTCTATACCCAACTAAACGGAGCAGAGTCTCGGTATTGACCATACCAAGAAGTTTTTCATCAGCATCCACCACATAGGCTTTACGGGAAAGGGGATTTTCAATCATCAGGTCGATAATCTGGCGTATTTTAGTACCTTTCTGAACCACTGAGGGTTTAGTTACCATATCATCAAATACGTCTCCAATTTTGGTTTCACTGAATTTCATGTTCATATCGGCCATAGTATGATAATTGTCCCATGCATATTTTAAATGGTTGGCGTTATATGGCTGATTGTTATTGTATTAAAGACTAAAGGCAAACTTCACATGATCACACGGAGTATGAAAAATGGGCGAGTTTGAAAGGAAGTATGGATCATTCAGAGCAGGCATTTCTGGTGCACTCAGCTATGCACTTACTGCAATAATTGTTCCCATATTGCTGGCAATTGCCCTTAACTACATAATTGAAAATTATAACATCTTAACAGAATTTAGCAGCTATGCAAAAGATTTTGGCAGCATAATCGTGATCGGTGGTGTACTGACATGCATGGCATTTTTTAATAATTATTATCCAAAAGGCTCCTATTCACGCACTGTTGCCGGGTTATTGCTTTCGGGAAGTTTGTTTCTATTCTTGTGGCAGATTTCATCGCTTATTCATATCATGTTTGATTTAACAAGCATATTTGCTGATGTGGATTATTCATTCTTTGTATTCCTTATAGGACTATTCTGTGGAATGAAAGCCATATATGTCCTAGGAGAACTTTTATTCTATCGCCGCAGATGGAAAAAAGAGAAAAATTTGATAGATTCCTCAGCTCATACTGACTGTGATCTCTGAGAGTGGAATATCCATCATACTTTGTTTTTCCTTGAAAGATTTAAAATCGCAAGGATATAGAACAATGCTGCTGTTATAATGAGTACAACAATACTGAATTCAAATCCTGGTGTAAAGTTACCATATGTGAATGTAACACCCATTTCATGATTGAAATCAGCAATGACGTTTGAAGGGGCGCCTGCAAAGCTTGCACTCATAGGGGCTTCCATGAATACTTGACGGAAAAGAAGCGCAGAATGGGATACTGGAAAAATCATAACGACCCACTGGATTACAGAAGGCAGAGCACCAATCGGTATGAATACACCAGTTATGAAACCAATTAACGTGCCCAGTATAGTACTAGCAGTCGCAAAAGACTGAGTCGTATGAAAGAAACTGACTATGAAGAAGACCAGTGCACTTGAAGATATTACAGACAAAAGCATGATTCCAAGGACTTTGAGCATGTTTACAGCACTGAGAAATTCCCCTCCGCTGGCAACTATATATGCTTCGGCAAATATCAAAGCCACTAAACTCATTATAATTCCGATGATGAATGTACTGAGAATATATCCGCCGGCCATTTCATATTTCTTAACTGGAGATGCGTTAAAATCTCTAATTATTCCTTTAGCACGGTCATCCACAAATGTTCCAAATGCTCCCATAGTTGCTGTTATTGATGTGATTGCTAAAACTCCGGACATTATCCAACTGTCCATGAGATACCTTGACCCTTCAACATCCAAAGAATCAGTCCAAACATCTCCAAGAAATAGAATATAGAGGGCAATAACAATTATAGCTCCCATCAATGAGAACAATACAGCCGTTCTGTCCCGAAAAAAGAGCTTTAAATTTCGCTGAGCGAATCTGATCAGAATGATACCTCTTTTCCAATTATATTGATGAATGCGTCTTCCATCGTTCCATGAAGAACTTCAAATCCCAAAATCAGATGTTTCACAGAATTTACAATAGGTATTGCATCCAAAGTGCTACCTATAGCGATGGTAAAAGTATTTTCTTTAACAGTATAGCTGATGTGGTTTCTCTCCAGAGCTGTTTTGAGAAGATCAATGTCGTTTGCTGTGAGCTTTATGCGGTCTGAACTGTAATTTTCCTGCAGTTCATATGGAGTCCCCTGTGCTGCTATTTCACCATGATTGATCACAACGATATAATCCGCAGACGCGGCTTCCTCCATGTAATGCGTGGTAAGAAACACAGTCATTCCAGTCTTTTTCTGAAGATCCATTATTTTGTTCCACACAATATTCTTAGTCTGCGGGTCAAGACCAGTTGTTGGTTCGTCTAAAAATAGGATTTTTGGAGTGTTTACAAGAGCTCTGGCAATATCAGCTCTGCGTTTTTGTCCCCCGGATAGTTTACCGTATGGCCTGTCTAAGAACTCCAAGATATCTGTAGCCTCGGCAGCATCATTCAATGCTCTCTCTAAATCCTCATTTTTAAGACCGTATAAATCAGCTCTTACGATGAGATTTTCCCGAACAGTCAAAAGATTGTCCAGTACGCTGTTCTGGAATACAATGCCGATCCTATTCCTAATTGCGTCATCATCTTTCCCGCGCACCATGCCGTCAATTATAATCTTTCCTTCATCTGGTTCAAGGAGAGTGCAAATCATATCGATCGTAGTCGATTTTCCTGCGCCATTGGGTCCCAAAAATGCAAACAACTTGCCAGATTCAACATTAAATGTTATGCCAGATACAGCATCCACTTTGCCGTATTTCTTTCTTAAATTTTTTATCTGGATTATTGGATCTTCGTTCAATGTCCGCACATGTGGATTTATAATATATATCATTATTTACACACACAGAGTTGTATGGTTTTCATTTTTGAGTCACGATCCAGATGAAAATTGATGCCTCAGACTATAATAATTTAACATTATTTTGTGAAGTGGCTTACGACTAACAATTTATATATTCCAAGAAGTAGTGGACGAAATCGTGATCATATGGGAATAAGCATGGCCATCTGTGAATTAGACTGCAAAGATTCTCTTTGCAAAAAAGGAAAAGAAACAGTAATTAAAGCTCGTTTGTCTTCAGTAGCTGGATATGAAGAATATTCTGATTATGATGAGTTTGTAAATATGTCTGATGCAAAGAAAGTATTCTCATCAGACTTTGAACAGTTCTTAAAAAAGAATCGCTTGGACGGAGAAAAAGAGTCGTTCTTACTTTCAAAATTAAAAAATCCAGATGACGTGGAAAAACTTAAATCATACGCTAAAAAATCATACACTGGATGGATAAACTTAGACAAGCTGTCTGACGATTTAAAATCAAAATTAATTGCTGAAGCTGGTCCAGATAATCTTATGACCGAGTGGGATACGATCCCTCTGACAGAGACCAATGAAATCTGTGCAAAATGTCCAATGTCATGGGATAAGGGCAGAGGATGTATCGGCGCATTTGGTCCTGATTCTTCACTCTTACCATCAATAGCTGAGAAAAACGGTTGCAAACTGATAGCTAACATAATGAAATATGCAGAGAGCGGAGAAAAATTAAACACTGAAGATGCAAAGGCTCTATCGGCTGAGTGCAAAATCCTTCGTGAAAAACTTGTTGATGAAGGAAAAGCAATGGTCAGGCGTTATAGCGGAGTAATAGATCGTTTAGAAACAATGGCTGACTTATGCTCATCCACAGGAACAAGATTCTATTTCATTTAAGCAATTTTACAGGCGGGACAGTTTTCCCGCTTTCCTATTTCTATAATATCCCATTGATTGTATTGAACGTCTCCAATGAGAAGTTTTGAAGTTAATGGATCTCCAGTGCCTGTCAAGATTTTTATTGCTTCTGAAGCCTGCAGAGAGCCGAATATTCCAGCAGCGGGTCCGATTATCGGAAATATTTTTTTAGCGGGTGGCAGATTTGGAAATATACATTTTAGACATGGTGTAATTTTTGGAATTATGGTTGTTATCTGGCCATGCCAGCTTTCTACAGCAGCATGAATAAATGGCGTGCTTGAATTTATACAATATTTGTTTAAAATCATTCTTGTCAGGAAGTTATCGGTGCAGTCCAAAATGAGATTTGCATCCATAAAAATTTCTTTAATATTGTCTTCAGTTACTTCCATTGTTTTTTCGATTATGTTTATATCTGGATTAAATCGTTTCAGCTTCCAGGCGGCTGATTCGGATTTACTTCGTTCTCCAATATCCTCCGGCCAGTGAAGAATTTGTCTATTTAGATTGCTTTCTTCTGGAGATTGTGAGTCGACCAATATCAGTTTTCCAATCCCGGCACCTGCAAGATATGTAGCAGCTGGACATCCCAATCCACCAACACCAAGTATACCGACGGTAGACTCTGAGAGAATCTTTTGTTTCTCAGACCCAAAACCATCCAAGATTACCTGTCGGGAATACCTCTCCATATTTACCTATCTGATTATTCATTATTAATCTTTAGGCGGCTCCAGGGAATGTAGTAAGCTCATCTTTTGTGATGTCTACAATTATCATATCTCCAGCAGCTTTGATATCATCAGGTTTAAGATAAAGAGGCTGCGTATTTTGTAATCTGAGAGCCTCCATTATTTCTCGTTCTGGTTTAACTCGTATACAAGATACTGTAAAATCATCTGAACCAAAGAAAATCATATCTGCTGATCCGACTCTATTAGCATCCTTCAGGATTATTTCAGTTCCAAGAATGGAATTAGCAACCATTCCTTCAGGATTTTCTTCGATACTGTTGACGAGCTCATCCGAAGGAACACTCAAAACTACTGTGTCAGATAAAGCTTTGACGCTGTCCGATCCAATGAATGTGCTTTCAGAAAATATCTGTAAAATCTTCTTTTTCTGTGATACCTCTATGGATTTTATCTTCCAGTCCACTGTAGAGATGCTTACATCTTTGACTACTCCAATATTTTTAGCATCTGAAGTTATCACAGGCAGGCCGATTATCTGATCTAAACTTCTCATTACAGATAGTTGAGTGACATAGGTTTAAGCAATTTTCTTTTTAAACTAGTCAATTAGCCACAAACTTAAAGCTATTGGTGATTATCAACTACCGTTCTAACGGCGCACATGCGTTAAGTACGCCGTGTTGGATTGGTGATTCTTAATGGAAGGAGACATTAACGTAGTTACTGCAAAACCAGAAGACGTCAAATTAATGAAAAAACTCTCAAAAATAAAGCATACAATTATTGTGATGTCTGGAAAAGGTGGTGTGGGAAAGAGTACTGTAAGTGTAAACATCGCCGTTGGATTGGCTCTCAGAGGCTACGAAGTCGGTATTCTGGATGCTGATATTCATGGACCCAATGTTCCTAAAATGCTGAAACTTGAAGATATGCGGTTGGAAGCGGATGAAAATGGCATATATCCAGCAGAAGTTCCACCACGCATTAAAGTAATGTCCATGGCATTCTTGTCTCAGGACAAGGATACACCAATCGTCTGGCGCGGTCCTATGAAAATGGGAGCTCTCCGTCAATTTATAGAAGATGTTTATTGGGGAGAATTGGATTACCTTGTTGTAGACTTACCGCCAGGAACCGGTGATGAACCTCTTACAATTGCCCAGCTGATATCAAATGCAGACGGCAGTGTGATTGTGACCACCCCTCAGGATGTTGCATTATTAGATTCCAGAAAGAGTGTTTCATTTTCCAATGCACTTGAACTTCCCGTACTAGGCATAGTGGAAAATATGGCAGGATTCGTATGCCCACACTGTAAAGAAACTGTGAATTTGTTTAAGATTGGCGGCGGTGAAAAAGCTGCTAATGAACTAGGCGTTCCATTCCTGGGGAGAGTCCCAATAGATCCAAATGTAGTCGATGCAGGAGATAACGGAATGCCGTTGATTGCTGATAATGGATCTTCCCCTGCAGCTGAAGCATTTGAAGGCATAATAGACAAAATACTGGAAAAAACTGAGAAACACTAAGACTAATGCGTGCACGTCATTTCTGATAATCAGAAAGATTTCTCTAAATAGGGAATCTTAGCCTCGAAGCCTGAGGTGAAATGGCGTATGCACGCACTAGAAACATCTAAGCTTCTAACGGAAGAGTATTCAGCAAAGATTCTTTTAGCACTCATGGGAAGACCAAAGAGTGCTCTGGAGTTATCAGATAAATTAGACATACCGATAGCTGCATGCTATAGAAAAATCAATCTTTTAGAATCCGCTGGGCTGATCTGCTGTGAAGAAAGAAAACTTACAAGAGCAGGTAAGAGAGTGAATATGTACAAAGCGAGGGTAAAATCCGCTTCTATCGCAATGGAAAGAAACGGTATACGCGCCAGAATTGAAATGATTGATGGAACGTTTATAGACAGCGATTACTGCATAGATATGGACATCTTCGCTGAAAGTTGATTTTGTGACGTGAACAATTCTTTCAATCCTTCCTCAATAGTAACGGATGTGTGAAAATCCAGCAGTTCTTCTGCCAATCGCACATCCGCTACTGAGTGTTTAATATCTGCAGTCCTAGGCTGCGAATGAACTATATCAATATTTTTTGAAGAGACGGAAATCATCTTTTCAGCAAGTTCGTTTATGCTGATTGCTTTGCCTGATCCGCAATTGAAAGTAACTCCGCTTACATCCGACTCCATCGCCAGATGAATAAATTTAGAAACATCTGCAGCGTGAAGAAAATCTCGAGTCTGCATACCGTCTCCATCTATTGTGATGGGGCTATTGTTTTTAACACACTCTGAAAATTTTGTTATTACTCCAGAATATGGACTGTCCGCATCGGCTCTGGATGAATAAAAATTGAAAGGCCTGATAATGATGGTTTTTAATCCATATGTATTCTCAAACATTCTTACATATCCTTCCGCAGCGAGCTTGCTTGCACCATACACAGACAACGGATTAACCGGATGCATCTCAGATATTGGAAGACTTACTGGATTTCCATAAACTGCTGCACTAGAGATAAATATGAATTTTTTAACGCCTGAATCCACAGCGGCTTTGAGAGCTGACACGGTACCTAGAACATTGATATCGGCGTCAAAAACTGGATCCATTAATGATTTTTGAACAGAAACTTGTGCGGCTGTGTGAATAATTACATCTGCCCCGTTCGCTGATTTAGCTAATTTTTCTGTATCGCGGATATCGATAATCTCCACTTTGTCCTTTGCACTTGCATTCCCTGGCGGTACAATATCTACACCCCATGCATCATGATTTCTAACATCTGCTTCTTCAAACAGATAAGAACTAAGCTGCCCAGATGCACCAGTTATCAAAATATTCATAGCACTATGTTTCTAGCAATAAATAAAAAAAAGTTACTACGAGCAGATGCTCAGACAGACTTAAATTTTGTAAGTCCCTATAAATGATAAAACTGCAGGTAGACTGCTAAAATTTAGATATTAACAAAGCATTGGCCACCCAGAAGGTGTGTTATGATAGAGATTGGATTGACTGAAATAATAGTTGCAGTTGCAATTGTGATTGTAGTAGCTGCTCTGATTAAATCAGTTTATTCTCTGATACCTCCATCAATAGCTGCTGTACTTGTCTGGTTCGTTACTGAAAACATTACATACACTGTAATCTCATTTATAGTCATATTAGTGTTAACCATTCTATTCAAACACTGATCGAATCTTTTTCATCATTCTGCGCAATTTAAATACTTGACACTCCAAAGTCTTACAAAACGGATTGGGGATCATGGGCTTAGCGAGGAATGTGGCAAAGAATACTATAGCGATGGGTTCTGTACAACTCGCTAGTCAGTTATCTACATTCATACTATCCGTGTTCCTGCAGTTATACTTGGGAAACAGCTATGGAATATATTCTTACGCGTTTTCATTAGCGTCTCTCATTTTTATAATCTCAGATTTTGGACTTAACTTTCAAACAGTTATTGACGTAGCTCCTAATCGAGAGATTGCCCCTCAGTATTTAACAAATACAATTTTTCTAAGAATTATTCTCGGCACAATAGGAATGGGTGTGACGTTCGTAGTCATTGCAGTATCCAATCTGGGATATGAAACAAATCTGGCAATTTTAATAATCGCATTGAGTACTGCATTCAATTGGATTTCTCAATCATTTACAGCAATGTTGTCTGCATTTGAACAAATGCATTACATAATGTATACCACACTGGTAGAACGCTGTTTTACTACCTCGGTAGCAATTGCAGCACTATTCCTCGGCTACAGATTGGAGTTTGTAATTATCATCGTATTGCTCGGATCCATTCTAAATGTATTTCTCAGCTGGGCTGTAACTTCAAAATACATTGTAAAAGCAAATAAAAAACCAGATGTCAAACAGTCAATGAGACAATTAAAAACAGCACTCCCATACGCAGCCGCGGGAGTTTTGAACACGTCCATGTATTCATTGAATGCAGTGATAATATGGAATGTGGTTTTATGGACTGGGGGCGGATCAGTATATGCAGCTCATGACACCGCCCTGTATAATTTGTCATTCAACGTCATTGTAGCGTTGATCACAATTCCTACAGTTCTGATGACCGCGCTTATGCCGGCGATATCCAGGTTGTATCGTACTTCTTCAGATCTGACAAGACTTACACAGCAGAAGGTAATGAAATACATGTTTGCGCTAGGTATTCCTCTTTCTGTTGGAGGGGTAATTTTAGCAAAGGATATAATCTCTTTAATATACTCTCCAGAATTCATAGACTCATATCAGGTCTTTGAAGTTTTAGCGCCTGTGATAGCAATCAGCTATTTTGGAACGGGCCTGGGCGGAGTTTTGGCATCTGCGGGACTGGTGCACTACAATACTCTATCGGCAGCTATTGGAGCGGGTGTAAATGCCATCCTATGCTGCGCACTAGTTCCATTTTTTGGTGCGATCGGTGCAGCGGCGGCATTCACAATATCATATGTGGCGATAGTTGTGTCTGGAGAGAGGTTTATGGCAAAGAAAATATTTTCAGTAGATGTTAGAGACATACTCGTAAAACCAATAATCTCCGCTATGATCATGGGTATAGTGCTTTTGATACTGCCGCACATGTCTCTGATTATATCGCTGCTTGTAGGAGTCATTTCCTACTTTGGAGTATTTCTGATATTAGGCGGATTAAACAAAGAAGACCGCGAAATTCTTAAGAGAGTTATGAAAAAAGGAGTCTAAGCTTTAATTACCATGCATTACAAGTTATAACTAGGTAAGAATATGTTTAAGTCTGAAACTCTCGTAGAAACAAGACCTCTCGAGATTGGTGAGACAGACAGTAAAGATGTCGTATCATCGGATGGGAAGATTCTTGGGAAAATGACTGGGGTGTGGATAAACACATCAAATTGGAATGTAGAACACCTCATCGTTGAGATGGATAAGAATACCGCAGAGATGTTAGATTTGAAAAAGAAGATGCTGAGAAGCACTAAAACTGCTCTTCCTGTGAGGTATGTCGGCGTAATTTCCGATGTGGTGAAGCTTAATTCAACAATTGAAGAGCTTAGCGGTGCTTTAACAGAGTCTAAAGTGTAATCAATCAATGTGTATGAGCTCCTCCTGTAAGCATATTCAAAATGAGTATCAGAAGTATGCCAATAACTACCAATGCATAGGCTTTGTAATTATTGCGTTTCTCATGGAATGCTTCAGGAAGCAGATCATACATACCTACGAAAGTAAATGTTCCGCCGGCCAGAGCCATCAAAACCCCAATCGGAGCTGAGTCAATTAAATCAACAGCGAAGAATGAGATTATTGCGGCGATTGGTGTAATCAGCGTAAAAAGTCCAATATTGATCAAACCTTGTTTTCTGGGAACATCTGCCAGACAAAAAGTGGTTGATAACGAGAATAAGTCTATTGCCTTATGAGCTAAGATTGCAAGTAAAACCACGGTTCCCAATTCAGAATTTGATTCAGAGGCGACTATGGCTGCTCCAAGGGCTAAGCCGTCTACTGCTGAGTGAATGCCTAGACCAGTGAAAGCAGCTAGCGATGTAAGTTTATGTTTATGCTCATTCGTATGGTTGCGACACTTTTTTTCATGACGCTCTTTGATTATGATTTCAATCATTAATAGGAGTATAAATCCAATCATTACCCACATCAGAGCATGAGATACGGCATCGTGTACGTCTCCGCCTTCTTCGATGAGTGTGTTGATTGCTTCTGGAATCAAAATCAAAAAACTTGCACCGATAAACACACCAGCACTTATGGCAACAAAGTAATGAAGATTTGAAGAGCCCCACCTACGCATATACGGAAGAGCCCCGCCAATTAAAGAGACTACGATTATTGCCAGTAAATAAAGTACTAGCTCCACCAAGGTATCACTCATCGTTATCCTAAATTGAGAAATACAGATTACTTATTAAAAACTTTTGTATTTTTTAATAAATACTTAAGGAATGTCTTTACACGGCGTAATTTAAACTTTAGACAGCAGGATGACAACAAAAATGACTAGCATAATAAAAGCGCATATGCCATATTATACTCCTTAATGAAGTGCATGCTCTGCTTTTATTATGCTTGGTCATGTAATTACATATTTTTCGATAGCGTTTGGATGGTTTATGCAGATGGGGATTATTGTTACCTTTTGATAGGATTGTTAATCAAACTAATGATTGATTGTGCAATTATGTGTGAGTAATTCAAGTATCAGTGGTTTATCTTGTTATTGTATACACCATTCATATGTATCTGCTGTAATGATTGCTCATTCAAGTATGATCGATCATCTAATCTAATCTAATCTAATCTAATCTCTTCCCCATGCATCTGAAGGAAGTGCTTCATAGATCTTTAAGAGCTCTTCCTCTTCGGAGCTGCCTGAGTCCATTTGCGCCAGTCTGGATACTTGATCAGTTTTCAGCATCCAATAATGAATCCTCCACATTTTTCCTTTCTTCAGATGGACTTCTTCTTCCATAGTTGTCAGAAGTCCTTCTTCTTCCAGCATGTAGAAGATATCCCGATCTTCAGACGCTAAGCGATTGTCGATAACCGCTCCTGCATATCCAAAAAAGCCAGCTACATATTCAGCTAGCTTTTGTATGTCATCACATTCCATGCCCTTTTTTCCAAGAGTGTTCTTTAGAGCTAACTCTATTTCTAATACGGACACGACCGTCATGATTTATCTATCTCGAATTAAGGAGTAGATATATTTTGTCATAAAGGTATATTCTCATAAAATAATCATAAAAACTACTGGCTATCATAATTAAATCGTGATTTTATTTTTCCATCTCTAAAATTTAAATAGAGATTACAATACACGAAGATTGCTACAAAATTTAATTATAATTATTTCCTTTATCAAATTCGATTGATATGATCATAACATGCGATAGACAAGTATATTTGTTTGAAGAGGAAAAAGCATATAACACTAATCACTTGATAAGAAATGAACTTAAAAATGGAAGAAGAATTTTATACATATCCAAAATGCCAATCGGAGTTCTTAAAGAACAGTTTGATAAAGACAATAATCTGATAGATCTAAGATCGTTATCTCCCAGACCTGAATCAAATTGCATTTCCCCGATGAATGTTGATGCGTTGATGCATACTATTCAAAAATTTATTGAAGATGGATCAGATGGAATAATCGTTATCAACGGAATTGAAATAATGGAAAAATGGATGAGTTTTAGTAAGATTAAATCAACAATAGAATATGTAAAGAAGCTTGCATTGGAGAATGGCTATTCTGTCATAATTACTCAAAATCCACTTGTAATAAATTCTCATAGATTATTGATGTTAGAAGATATAGCAGATGAAGTAATATCCAAAAAATCTAAAGATTAATGGCCTCATTTCTTAAGTACTATTTAATACCAAATTGGTACCTTATTTGTACCTATAGAGTAGATACGAGATAACCTAATTAGGAACTAAATAGACCTCAAATAGTCCCAAGACCTTCGAGAAGCACCTTTAAACCAATCAGGATAAGGATGATACCTCCAAATATTTCGGCCCCTGATTGAAATTTCATTCCAAAGAAACTACCAGATTTTACCCCAATAAATGAGATTATGAATGTAACTAGTCCGATTATGACTACTGCTGGAAATAATGCAACATTTGTGAGTGAGAAACTTATTCCTACTGCTAATGAGTCAATGCTGGTAGCAACTGAAAGAACTAATAAATTTTTGAAATCTAAACCCTTTGTGGTATCTTTTTCACCCCTGGAATCCTTTATCATTTTAAGTCCCAGGATAATTAGCAAAGCAGCTGCAATCAGATAGCTAAATGATTCAACTAAACCATGAAAACCCTCACCAACATAGTACCCGATTATGGGCATGATTGCTTGAAATCCACCAAAAAATAATCCGACTACTGCTGCATCTTTTATCGTAGCCTTTCCAATGGAGATTCCTTTGCAGATAGCGATGGCAAAGGCATCCATGGACAATCCTATTGCAATGAAGATAAGCTCAATCAGATTCATAGTATCGCGGATCTCGTCTAAATCGATTAATTAAACAATTACATAAAGTCCGTGAGCTTACACTTCTTAATTTTATCTGATTGAAATAGTGAATTCATGGATTCTTCTACAATTGCAATACGTTGCTGAGTATATGCATCAAGATCGAATTTTTCACTGATTTCCTTGGCAATCTCAAGATACTTTTTAACACTCTTTTCATGAACAGTCAGTGTTAGGGTGTTTCCGCAATAACAGCGCCCTATTAACGGTACTCTCCGATATTTGGTATTGCATTTAGTACATCTCAGAGTCTGTGAAGAAAAACTCTTGAGATTTCCAATCATATCTGGTAAAAAGTGTTTTGTGATTACCCGATATGCCACATCCTGAGAGTCTACAGCTCTTACCTTGCGAGCTATCTCAAGCTGAGCGTTCATTTTATCAATCATTGTTTCTAATGTTTTATATGCGGATTCGGCAGGCCCGGCAGAAATGTTGGAAGTGTCATGCGTAAATCCAAAACCCTCATACTGCAAAGAAGATCCTATTCTGGTAGCTACAGTATCCATTATTTTTTCAATATCTTTAGGATGCTTGTACTCAAGTGTTGCGTTATAGAATTCAAGCGGATATTCCCATAATACATCGATATTATGAGCTTCTTTATCGATCTCATTTGGATCTAGTCTTGTAGTAAGAACGAGTGGTGCATCCATCAGACCACCTCGTCTATCAGGGAGGAATGATCGTGAGAAATTGATAAGACCGTCAAGAAGCAGGATTACTGAATCTTCATCGCCGTCTGCATTACGTCTTTTTGAAGCATGAAAGAATGGATGCCCGTAGCCCACATTTGATTTCGTGTAACCAATAAGCCTGCAGAGAATTCCACCAGAAGTATGAGGGGCGAGTCCTATTGTCAACTGCCCAATGAGATCCTCTTTCGTCTTTGCATTATAGAATCGTTCCATTCCATATTGCTTTTCCAGCAGATCGTCAATAAATTTTGAAACTTTAACGAGATAATCTCCGCATCCAACTGACGGGATGATATCCTGAACTCTGAGTTCACAAACCTGATCTCCGCTGACCAATTCATTTCCAAATGTATCAGTCACGTACCCAATTTCTCTGGCCTTTTCTACACTTAAACCAATTTCATTGGGCCTGAAATGAGTGACTGGAACATCAGTCATATCATATCTGATCGTTCCGTCTTTGAAAACAAAGAGACCATTTGATGCCCTTAATACCCCTTTTTCTAACGCTTCGGGAGTTTTGTTTTTAGACATCATCCCCTGCACTCCTTTAATTTCTGGTGCTGGATAGATACCTAATTTACTCAACGCATCTGAAAGTATCTTTGAAAGTTCTACCTTTTGAGTCGTAGGTTCGCTTATTGGTATAGTATGACCACCGCAATCAGGGCAACCGCAAAAGTATCCGGTTTTTCCACAATTAGTGCACTGCCTGACACCTATGTCCACTTCTATAACCCTGCTCCTGACAGCTACTGAAACAAGACGCTGCATTCCACCATTTTGACCAAGTGGGAAAAGAGCATGCGGCGGAGGTTTCATTTCTCTCTCTTTGGCTTTCTCAGGCCTTCCCATCCTGGCACCTATCCGAGTTACAGCCCGGGCCCGAACCTCTATTCCAAGGACGTTTGAAACTGAGCGAAGAGTAGCTGAAGAAAATGCTTTTTCCTCATCTTCACCAATATCAATTAAGGGAACCTTTTCAATAATTTTCCCACCATCAACTCCAAGTCCTAAACCTTCAAGCAGAGGAATGGAGTAAAAATCAATGACGATTTTGCCGTCCTGTATAGTGTGTAATGCACCTAATGTCTCAAGCGTTCTTTTAGGAAAATCATCTCTTGGAAGTATCAGCTTACCTTCAGCAAAATTCCCATGTTTAATTATTTCAGATCTGAGTACATTTAGCCCATCTACTGTTTCATCATACCAAAAAAGATTGAATTTTGGATGCAACGGAACCCCATATGTTTTTGAAATTTCTTTCGCGCGTTCATAAGTGGGATCTTTCCAGTCATCTGGAAGTTTTTCACATTTGGACTCCAATTCTACTTTGTACCACTCCAAGGAATAGGCACCCGGAGCCAGTACGTGATTATTTTCCATGAATTCCCCATACGGCAGGAGTACTTCTCCAAGATCGACTATTTCCTCAATGTCTTTTCTGATTGCTCTGACTTCTTCTGCTTCCTTGGGTTGTATAAGATCTCCATTCTTCATGAGTAAAATGGGACCTTCTATCTGATCGCAGGGAGTTACAGCTCCAGCTTTACCAGGTCTTTCAATTTTGATCTGGGTTCCTATTGCCAAGAAATCATCAAGAACGAACATGGTTCCAGGATGAATTGCTAACGCCGCTAAACCAGTGGTCCTGCCTCGGCCGTACCTTAACCGCAGTCCGCCTGCTTTTGACGGGTGGCCAATAACTGGCCTTCCGGCAACCATGTCCTTCAGAAATTTCGAGTCGGGAACGATACCTTTGGTTTCTTTTCCACCCGATACCTCTGCTTCATGATGCTGTTTCCATTTTAGATATTCATCAATGAATTCCCATCCATCAATTCCTAATTTTTTAACGTGTTTCTGGATTTTAGGGGCTTTGAGACACATTCCTTCAGCAATAACCAGGCATGCTCCGCCTCTGACTTGGTTTGTTTCAATGCGAGGAAGATCTCTAAATCCTGAGATTTCCATTTTCTCCGTGCCTTCACCATCAACACATACGGGGCAGGAACTTGTAATAATCTCGATCTCTTCATTGCCTGGGCAGTACTGAAGATGCTGACACTGCCTGTAAAGCGGGATTTCTTCTTTAAAGCGCTGAACTTCAGAGTCAGTGGGTATATATTTTCCAAGACCCAGCTCTCTTCTAACGACATCTCCGATGAGAACACTTAATGCCTGACCAGTTCCGCCTGCAGCACGTATAGGCCCAGCAAATGATAATGAAAGATACTCACTGCCATCACTATTTTTACCGATTTTTGCTCCGGCAATTCCTTCAAGAGGCGCCACAAGGATTCCTTCCGTCAATACAGCAAGACCGACCCTTACTGCCCTATCAACTCTTTCTTCCCTGGTTTTGGCTTCTTTAGATGCCATCTCTTTTGCAATCAAAAGAGAGACTTCTTCTCTGTTATGATCTTTTGATAATTCCCTGATGCGTTCGGCTACACCTTCAACATGCCAATCAGCTAGAAGTTTTTCTACACGGGAAGCCAGATCTTCTGCCCTAGGAATCTCTACAGACAATTCTGGATCCAAACCCTTGCTTCTAGCTTCATTTGCGATTTGATAACAGTATTCCGCACCATCTGCCAAATTCTTAAAGTACTCTTTCATGTGCTGGCTGCACGCGACATCTGGCATGACTTAATTCACTCCGGCAGTTTGTCCATATTTTCAAGACGTTTCGCTTTAAAGAGCTTTTCTATTTCATCAACCATCTCATCCACCCCTTCACCGGTCTCACCAGAAATTTTTCTGCGATCAGTGAAGTTTCCTTGGAGATCACATTTGTTTTCCACTTCAATCATTGGAATTCCATTAAAATTATTTTTCACAGAATTAAGGAGCGCTATTTGTTTTTCAGTAGAGTATCCGCAGCTTTCAGATGGATCTATTACGAATACAATCACATCTGCCAGATATTTCAATGCCAATATAGCTTGGAGTTCTATGCTGTTTCTCTCCTCCAGTTCTCTGTCTAACAGACCGGGTGTATCAATAATCTGATATGTGCGCCATCCTTTAGTCAGATGACCGATGATTATACCTTTTGTTGTAAACGGATATGATGCAACTGTAGGATTAGCTGTTGAAATTTTCTCTACAAGCTTACTTTTACCTACATTTGGATATCCTGCAATTACGATTGTCTCAAGATCTGGATCTACAGTAGGAAGAACTTTTAGAGAGTCTCTTGCTTTTTGAAGAAATACCAAATCTTCATTGATTCTTTTTACGACTGATGAGAAACGGCCGTAGAATTCTTTAGTTGATTTCGCAACGCTGTCTATGTTTGGCGCTCTTCTTACCTTAAGCAAATATTTTCTTTGCAGTTCTGAACATTTTTCAGCACACCAAGAAACATTGGACAGAGAAATCTTGAGCTTGTCCTGACCGATAATTACATCAACCAATTGAGAAAAGAAGTCCTCTTCTTTCTCCATCTTTGGAAAGCCTCTTACATATTTGAGCAGTGTGACGATTGTCATGTCGCCAATCGCCGTTATTTTAGCGATATTGGTTTTTTTGACAGTATCGAAAGGTACGGCACCATTTACTGTAATTTTAGACGCTCTGGCATAAGCTTTGTCCAGCAATTCTTGTGAAGTCATAATGGTTGGTATCTTCCTTTTCCAATCGGTCATGCCATTCAATATGGTATGGTATTATTAAAGTTAAGCGTGTGGAATGATCTTTTATAAGACTGATCCGCCATAAACATACGTTTGCATGTACACTCCTGAACCAGTAATCAGGTTAAAAAAAGGTAATCAAATAATCCTGAGTGCAGAAGAGGCAGAACGTCTGCTGGATTTAAGAAATGGGATTAGTTCAAAAGTAGACGACCTTCCCCAATATACTACTCCAGACGGCTCTTCTTTGAATTTTGAAGGAAATGAGATACTTAACGAGTATTTGGAAAAATCACAATATTTCAAAGACTTTTTTTCTGCAGCCTATAGGAACCCTACACCGACTGTGGATGGAATAATCACAGCTTTTGGAAAGATCGTACTCATCCAACGTAAGAAAGAACCATTCAAAGGATGTTATGCACTCCCTGGAGGCTTTGTGGAGTATGGAGAAACTGCAGAAGAAGCGGTAGTACGCGAAATACTTGAAGAAACCGGCCTGGAGACTGAAATCATTGATTTAGTAGGAGTATTCTCATCACCTGACAGGGATCCAAGAAGGCATACAATGTCTGTAGCATATTCATTACGTGTACTAGGTGGAACACTCTGTTCCGGGGACGATGCAGCAAATGCAGACTACTTTCCCTGGATAATCTTCCGCATTTAGCTTTCGATCATGACCAGATGATTGAAAAATGGAAGAAAAGCAGCAGTAACCATTAGATTCCAGGGTATCTTATCACGGGTTCTAGTATCATTGTGATTTCAATATCATAAAAACCCAGCGGTCTGATTTTTTTATCGATAATCTCTGACAGCGTCTTATTGTCTGTTGCAGAAAGCCTGAACATTATTTTCCGTCTGCCGGTGACCCTGAGTATTTCTGAAACACCCTCGACTTTTTTTAGAGCTTCCACAGATTCAATCTCTTCCGAAGGTAATGATACTGCAACATATGCATCTGCATTTATGCTCATCTTTTCATGATCGACAATTACCGAATACCCAGTTATCGTTTTGTTTTCCTCAAGTTTTTTAATTCTGTCCCGTACGGTCGAAGGAGATCTATCCACAATCTCTCCGATTTCTTCATAAGTCAACTTACTGTTCCTCTGAAGATACTTCAGTATCTCCGAATCCAAGTAATCTTGAACCATCTTCTAAATTCTATGTTTCCCTACGTTCTTATAATTTGCAGTCGTATTGCAGATTCTGCTGAAATTTCTAAAAGTTTCGTATGATTGAGCCTTAATTTTATATCCTCATGTGCTTACTCATCGAATATGTCTAATCTTAATGTAGCTGTAATCGGCCCTGCTGACTTTGCTCGGGAACTAGGCAAAAAAGGAACGGTTTCAGATATTACTCTATATGATTTAAAACAGGGAAAGGATACAGTTACGTTCATTGAAGCAAGCAAATATCCAGAGCGTCTTGCTCCTTTATTCTTTGCTGTCTCAATGGCAGACAGTGCAATTGTTGTCATTGATGAGATTAACGCCCAATTAGGAGAATGCATAGTCATGCTCCACGCTGCTGGAATTTCTCATGGATACATACTCCTCAGAAATTACCTGACAGCTGAACAGATATCGCCGCTCATTAAAGGTACAGTCCTTGAATCATATTCTATCGTAAATGAGGATATGGTTGCACTAAGAGAACAGTTCTTAAATGATGCCAGAACTTTACAGAGCGAGAGCGATGGCGCATGTTCTATTCCCATTGATCACTTTTTCAATGTCAAGGGTGTAGGAACTGTTATTTTAGGATATGTCGCAGCAGGGAAAGTCTCAAAACACGAGGATCTAAAAGTCCTGCCAACGGATAAAACGGCCCAAGTACGTTCAATCCAGAAACATGATGATGACTATGACGAAGCGTTTAAGGGTGACCGTGTAGGACTAGCTCTTAAAAATGTCACTGTAGAGAATCTGGATAGAGGCGATGTGCTTACATCAGATCCCAGTATCAAATGCACATCCAATTTGGAAACTACACTAGAGCTCGTTCCATTCTGGAAAAGCCCGGTTAAAGAAGGAATGGTACTCCATATCGGTCATTGGATGCAGTTTATACCATCAAGGGTTGAGAGTGCCCCTGAAGGAGGAAAAATAAAACTGAGTCTTGAAAAACCTATGGTCCACTTACCTGGCGATAAAGCTGTGGTTATGTATCTGGACGGGGGCAAACTCAGGATCGTTGGATCAATCTCCCTTTCCTGAGCATTTTTTCTGATTCGGCTATACATCTTCGCACACATGGCGAGAAAAATACTACTACGAAGCGGAATAAGATTGGATCATGAAACGTAGTCTTGAACAGATGATTGAGGAAGATCATGATCTGCTGAGAAACGGCATGGAGGCTGTTGCAGACACCAGCATTGAAGATGTTGACGAGCGCTTGGAAATGTTTGCAGAGATAGAGTCTAGACTTTTTGCTCATGAGAAAGCTGAACAGGAAACCATTCATGCTCAGATGAAGCTATATGATGAAACAAAACCGCTCGCACTCCTTGCAGAAGAACAAGAGAGAATCGCAAAAGTTTTGACAATAGAGCTCCAAAATGTGAAACTGGATGATGAATTATGGCTACCTAAATTCTTAGCCCTTCAGGGACTCATATTGCAGCATATGTCTTTTGAAGAAGATTCGATCATGCCGCTGGCGAAACAAATGCTAGACCAGGCAACAATAAACCGTCTCGGTATAGACTTTGAAAGACATGAAAAAGAAGAGTTTAAACAGTCTGAAATGGTGTATGAAAATTAAATACTAAATCCTGAGCCGCTAAATTGATTATAGAGACTGCCTTGATGCCAGCATGAGTGGCAATTTCTGCGATAAATGCGGAAGTCTTTTGAACCCTGCAACAGGGAAATGTCCAAGGTGCTTATCGGGAGCACCTGTGGCACATTTTCAAAATGCAGCGAGATCGTCGCAGAGTATTGAGAAACATGGCCACGAGTTATTTCCTTATGAGCCGCGACCGTTTCAATTGGAAATTGTAGACTGCATCAGAGACACTCTAGACTCTGGAAAACATATCATAATGGAATCAGGGACTGGCACAGGAAAGACAATATGTTCGCTGGTAGGAACGCTGGAGCATTCAAAACCTCGAAAAAAGAAGATCATCTACCTTACGAGGACCGTTTCTCAAAGCGACCAGGTGATGAGAGAACTTAGAACTATTTCAAGGAATAATAAAGTCACAGGGATTGCAATTGCAGGCAGAATGAAATCATGCCTCTTACAAAAACAAGAGGAAATGGGAGATGTGCCGCCTGCAGTCATGTCTAGAATCTGCGAAGATCGCAAAAAGAGGACGATTGCTAAAGAACGCGGCGGATGCCCGTATTATGCAGATTTCCTTGCAATCGGAGAACTAGCATTTACGCAGTATTGTTTTGCGAATCTGCCTACTGTCGGGGAATTTGACAAGTTCTGCGAGAAACAGGGAGCATGCCCCTATGAAGCACGAAAAGCAATAATGCCAATGGCAGAGATCATCGCTGTGCCGTATATCCATCTGCTTTCGGAAGATATTAGAAATAGTCTATTTGACAGATTGAAAATAGAAGGCGGAGACTTTACAGTAATCGTAGATGAAGCACACAACCTTATAGATGCTGCCAGAGATCAGGAAAGTTTTCACATATCTGTTTCAGATATTGATTCTGTATTGGTAGAAATCAGAGAGACTGGTAATGTATATCTCAAGAATAATATTTCAATTTTTGACCTGTGCATCCTGCTTAAAGATATTATTGAGACGGCAGTTAAAGAATTGATACCTCCGAGATCCAACGATGCACGCCTAGGAAGAAGATTTTTAGAAGGGAAATTAAGACAGGAACTTGGCATCAGTGGAGAAGATCTAGATAATCTATGTTTTGCAATGATCGACAGGGGAGAAAAAATCCTGGAAGACAGGGTAGACTCAGGAAAAGAGCCGATGTCATACATCCTCAAGTTAGGTGCAGCCCTTAATTCTTGGATTGGATCGTCTGATTCAATGTATCTAAAAACAGTTTCTTCAGATAACGGCGGTATGCTGTGTGCCGCCTGTCTGGAGCCAAGCGAAATTTCTAAATTTCTATTAGGCACCGGTGGAGCCGTTCACATGTCTGGTACATTAAAACCGCTCAAACAATATGCTGATCTGTTGGATCTTACACCTGTTTCGGTACTAAAGGAGTTTCCATCCCCATTTCCCAAGACAAATAAGCTCACATTATACACTGAGGATGTAAGCGCTGGACAACGGGAAATGAAAGATGACCCCTCGATGAAGCTGAGGATTGAACAATACATAATCGACATCTGCAATGCTACAGATAGAAACACAATGGTATTCTTCAGATCATATGAAATGCTGAAATCAATGAGATATTCATTGGAAAGCGAGATTGATAGAAAATTATACTGGGAAGAGTCGGGTCATTCTTACAAACTGGCAAATGCCATCGAATCATTCAAAACACACAAAGATGGAGTATTTTTTACAGTAATGGGAGGAAAAATTTCAGAAGGCCTGGATTTTCCTGGACAAGAATTAGATATAGCGGTAATCGTTGGAATACCTTATCCACCGCCCAGTTTGGTAAGTGATGAACTTAAGAGACGTTATGATGCCAGATACGGATCTGGAACGGGCTGGGAATATATCTCAGCTGCTCCGGCAGTACGCAAAATGCAACAGGCCATAGGACGGCTAATTAGAACAGAAACTGACAAGGGTGTTGCCATCATCTTGGATTCAAGAGCTTCCCGTTACCGTGAACAGCTGGATGCTAAACCAACCAAGGACCCTGTAAAAGAGCTTACAGATTTCCTAGGCTGGTCAAGAAGATTTTAAAGTTTGTCGAAATCATCCATCATTTTGTTTATTACTGGATCCACATGCTTCTTGGTTGAATCTAAGATGTAGGCTGTCCGGCCGTACATCTCAAGTCCATCGTGAGGGCACATTTGTACGCAGCGTGTGCATCCCCGGCAGCGCCTATCATCGATCATAGCTTTTCCATCTATGATGTTAATAGCATGAACTTTACAAAACTCTCTTTTTATACATAATCCACAGCCTCTGCAGTTATCATTCGCACGGATGTGGATGCCTGGAATTTTAGCAAATTTTACAGCTAGTTCTTTTGGAACCCTTGGAAGGGCATATAGTATTTCTCTGATAGGAGAATAATCATCATTTGTACCACTCACTCTGACACCCAATATGTTGATGTTATTTCTTGTATTTACTGATCCCTGCTACTAGATCAAATATTGAGTCTGCTGCGTTGTGATCTTTTTTAAATATATGAGCCTAAAACCTGCACTTTAATGCAGGATTTGCGAAACGCAAATATAACACTTCATTCTTCTCAATCATAAATGACTGTCCACATGTTCCCTGGTGCTGGATACGACAGCAATATATTTCTTGTTACAGGGATGCAACCGATTCTTATAGACGCTGGATCTGGGTCAGGATATTCAAGGCTCTTGAATGATATAGAAAAGGTTACAGATCATATTTCAAAAATCATATTAACTCACTGTCATTTTGATCATGCTGGGGGAGCTGCTGAATTATCGAAACATTTCAATGCTACTGTATTTATTCATGAACGTGATGCCGCGGCAGTTCGCAACGGATTGACAAAAGAAACAGCAGCAGATGTATTCGGTTGTGAGATGCCGGCAGTAGATGTTACAATACTTCAAGACAAAGAAACTATAGATACTGGTGAACACCTGCTTGAAGTTATACATACTCCAGGACATACGGCTGGCGGAATATCACTTTTTGATAGGGTTAATCAAATTTTATTCAGTGGAGACACTGTATTTGCAGAAGGCGTTGGCAGATGGGATTTTCCAACAGGTGATCTCTCATGCCTAAAACATTCTGTTCATAAACTAGCTGAACTAGATGTTTCATACTTATATCCAGGTCATGGACCATGCGTAAAGGGAAATGCTAAGTCTAGGATCGCTAACGCTCTAATGTACGTGGAGGGATTTTAATGCGGACGATAGTTTGCGAAAAAAACAATGGAAAGCTTTCGATTAATAAGGAGGATATGGATTCAGTAGTAACTGAGCTTTCAGCCGGTAGACTTATTGTGTATCCAACTGAAACAGTTTACGGGCTTGGATGTGATCCGTTTGATGAGACCGCTGTTAAGAGACTTTTCATGGCAAAAAGGCGTCCGTTCGATATGGCCATGTCCATAATAGTTCAAGACATTGCCATGATGGAAGAAGTAGCGTATGTTGACGACAGAGCCATAAAACTAGTCAAAGAATTTATGCCTGGGCCGCTAACATTAATACTTCCAAAAAAACCAGTTGTGCCGAATATCCTGAGTGCATCTACAGATGAGATAGGAATTAGAATCCCGGACTGCAATGTTGCATTATCCATCGTAAAAGAGTTTGGACCAATAGTATCAACATCCGCAAACGTACATTCGCACAATTCTCCTTTAACATGTCAAGATGCCATGAAAGATCTGGGTCCTAGTGTTTCGTTATATGTTGATGGTGGAAAGTCCCCAATAGGGCAACCTTCTACAATTATTCAGCTTACTGAAGATGAAATGATACTGATTCGTCCCGGTTCTCTTCCTAAAGAACGCGTAGAGGCTGTTCTAAATGAATGATGATGTTGTTGAATGCATATTAAAAGCAGGTAAAATTGCTGGGGAAGCTAGATCTCTCGGAGCTTCCATGGTAGATGAGAACGTCCGCCTTCTAGATGTAGCGGAAGAAGTTGAAGCATATATGATACGCAAAGGTGCTAAACCAGCATTCCCTACAAACCTCAGTATCAATAATCAAGCAGCTCATTATACACCGCACTCGAATGATACTTTGAAATTTCATAAAGGAGACCTCGTTAAAGTCGATGTGGGAGCGCATGTTAATGGATATATTGGAGACACTGCTCAAACAGTAGAAGTAGGAACAAAAACACATTCAGCACTCATCGAAGCTTCCGCAGAAGCCCTAGATATGGCACTAAACACAGTAACTGACAATATATCAGTAGGAGCTATAGGAGCGGTAATTGAAAAAGCAATTGAAACCAATGGTTTTGTACCAGTCACAAACTTAACAGGACACAGCATGAAGCAGTACAATCTACATGCTGGACTTTCAGTACCAAACTATGACAACGGAGACAAAACAAAGGTTATGAGCGGGATGCTGGTAGCCATTGAACCGTTTGCCACTGATGGAGAAGGAGAAATAGCCAATGGAAAGCCTGGCAACATTTACCGTGTTTTAAGAGACCGCCCTGCAAAGGATAAGGGAGCAGATGAACTGCTTGAAAAGATTAAGAATAATTTTGGAACACTGCCATTCTGTGAAAGATGGTGTTCGGATATAGATCCAAATGCTCAGGACAACCTCAAAACACTGTTGCGCCGCGGCATCGTATACTCATATGCAATATTAAATGAAGTTAAAGACGGCCTTGTATCTCAAAAAGAGCATACGGTATACATAGACGGCTCTAAAACAATAGTTACTACACGTTAAACGGTACTTTTAATTACCCAATGTATATACAAGCTTGCTAAGCGAGGGTAGCCAAGCCAGGTCAATGGTGAGATTCCTATCTCACCGGCCAAAGGCGACAGACTCAAGATCTGTTCCGTAGAGGTTCAGGGGTTCAAATCCCTTCCCTCGCACCACTGAAGAATATCATTGTGGGTTAGTTATTAGCTGTTAATAATCAGTTTTGAATGTCTGACTGTTCATTAGTCAAACAATGTTTACTCACTTTTCCATTTTTTACATTGATCTATCTTAATAGCTGGATCATACCCCTGATCCTTACCCATATTGCAGAGAGTATCACATGGAAAAACATTACATTCTCCGCAATGATTGAAACTTCTTGATTCACAACAGCTTTTTACTTTACATTCTCCGCCCCAAAATGGCGTTTTCATGTCTATGCAGCCTTTACAATGCACACTTTCTTTACGTTCACAAGAATTACAGAGCACACCGCACCGCGATTCATACATGTAGATAACTAACGAATGCCTATTATTAAAAAATAAGTGTATTTGGTGACGCTATCATTTTTTACCGATGAAGTAAAAGGCATTGGAAGTATGGCCATTCATCGTATCATATACTACATTCTTTAGAGTTAACATTTTGAACGAACTTAATAATTCCTTGATCCAAACTATGTCGTGATGTCTCAGAACAGCTCCATCAGGAGTTTCAAAAACTCCATATTTATCATATTTTGATGCATATAGATCATATCTGATTAAGTTTCTTCTATCATAATTAATTAAAAAATCAGTTACGTAAATAATCCCATCTGGTTTGAGGATACGAAATATATCATCCAAGAGGTATTTTTGTTCATTATCATCTGCAATGCATGTCAAAACTGCAGATAAGATAACTGCATCATAACTGCAGTCATCAAACTCAAGTGTTTTATCGTGTTTAACAGTCAGATCTAGAAATGGATAAAGTTGCTTACCTTTTTCAATCATTTTTGAAGAAAAATCAACACCTTTTAAATTTTTATAACCATTTGAATATAATTCATACAGAGTCCTTCCATAACCACATCCTACATCCAAAATGCTGTCATCATTTTTCAGATATAATGATAATTCATCAAGATGCAACATAGCAGTGAATGTTTTGCATGTAGACTTGTCCCAGTACTCCTTTTGATTCATTAATATTCAACAGTGTATCAGATCAGGATTCAAATATATACTGATGCATTTTTATAAGCATTCTTTTTGAAAATATGATAGCAAATAGGATTTTATAATATCTCAATGTGGCGTTGTCGTGAACAGCCAAAAAGCAAACAAGACTTTGAGTTATAGATGGATAATCTTAGTCATACTTCTCATAGCTTACTTTTTTGTTTATTTTCATAGAACCTCAACCGCTGTAGTTGGTACAGAAATAGTTTCAGCGGTGGGAGGGTCTGTTGCTTTACTCGGCTCCGCATATTTTTATTCATATGTGCTGATGCAGATTCCAAGCGGATTGATGGCAGATCGATATGGAGTCAGGTCATTGGTAAGTGTATTTTTGTTAATCGCAGCATTAGGTGCATTTTTAATTGGACTGGGAGAATCGTGGAATACCGTCTTAATTGGAAGGGTGCTCATAGGCCTTGGACTCGGTGCTATTTACATCCCAATGCTAAAGGTATTAGCAGTATGGTTTAAGAAAAATGAGTTTGCTTCACTAAATGGAATAATACTTGCAGTTGGAAATGCCGGAGCAATAGCTTCGGCGACTCCGCTTGCAATCCTCTCAGATGCTATCGGGTGGCAGGATGTGTTTATATTCCTAGCTATAACCACATTGATCCTGGCTGTAATGTGTTATGTAATTATCAGAAACCACCCCTCAGAAAAAGGGTATATGAGCATAGAAGAAATAATTTCAAATGAAACTGGAGTTTCTGTCTCAGACTCCACCTCCGCTAAAGTATCCATGAAAAGCGGCTTGATGACTGTTGTAACCAGCGGAAGAAAATTCTGGGCTCCGGCTATCGCTTATTTCTTATTGTACGGAACATTGATGACATACGAAGGCTTGTGGGCGGGTACATATTTCAATAATGCCTATGACTTTGAGTATAACTCCAGCTGGATGATCACCGCAGTCGGCATCGGTATGATCATAGGTGCTCCTCTTGCTGGTCTAATGTCAGACCGCGTATTTCACTCCAGAAAACGTGTGAGCCTTACAGGAAACATTGGATACGCAGTTATATGGCTGATAATTTTCACATTTGCAGGAATGATAAATAATTACACTTTCTGGATAGCAGTCAATGTAGCAATGGGTTTCACAGCATCTTGGATGATAGTTACCTATGCTCAGTTGAAAGATTGGTTTCCAATAGCAATATCTGGTACTGCAGTTGCTACCATGAATGTTTTTTTATTCCTAGGTGCCGGTGTAATGCAGAGTCTGTCTCATTATATAGTTAACAAGAACAGCTCCATAGATGAGTTTAGATTTTTATGGATGATAATGTTTATATGCCAGGTTTTGACCTGCATCTTTGTATATATATCTCCAGAAAATAAAAAAGGTGAAGAAGCAGTAGTAAAGATTAGGGAATTATGATTTGCCACTGAACTTAACCTTCATACCATGAACTACATCCATATGATATGCCAGGTTATATGAAAGTTTATCATCGGTTAAACCTCTTATCGCATCTCCACATATTGGACAGATTATAGATTCTGGTAATGCTTCGCCTGGAAGTCTTTCTGATCGGGAATCATGAAATTCAATAACTGCCTCCTGATCATATGGCCTCTGAGAATAATCCTCGGGCTGGAGATTGCTACCATGTGGTACTGAAGCTACGGAAATATTGTGCTTTGTTAAAAAGTGATTTTGCAGATTTTTACTAAGATCTGATTCGCCTGCACCGATGATAGGATCGTTGCATAATGGACATAATAGTGTAATCATATTGCTAAAATCTTTTCAACTAATGAACTTTAAAAATTACCCAAATTTATCTTCAAAAACATGTCACTTTTCAACATAATGGCATGTTTTATGTAATATCTGCAGGTAAAAAATTAAATTCCATCTTGTGATTTTTTTTATTTCTGATATGCTTAGTCTCTTTTGCAATACGACCCAATAATATCATCGAATTCTAAAGATATGGGATCTAAAAATGCAGAACGAAGGGGTTCCTTTGAAATAACAAAGAGATTAGAATGTTGTTTTCAGTAGTGAAAGCAAAACCTAGCATAAGTATTAACGGTTTTCAGCAATGCATTCACGTTTTTAGATCGGGTTGCATTTCAACGTAAAACACAAAAGAAATATACTGAAACAACCGTAGATTAACTTGTAGGGTTACAAAGTGTCCATAGTCGGCAGCTTATTCGACACGATATTTGAGATTGTTACCAATTTTATAGATACTATTGGATATGCAGGAATATTTTTAGCAATGTTTATTGAGGGCATTCTGACACCGATACCCAGTGAAATTATAATGCCGTTTGCTGGCTACCTTGCAGAAAATGGCCGCTTTAATTTAGTTCTGGTAATATTTGTAGCGTCAGTCGGAGCTACACTCGGTGCTATAGTAGCATACCATCTCGCAAAATGGCTGGGAAGGGCTGTGATACTAAAATACGGAAAGTACATCGGATTAAATGAAGGATCATTAAACAAAGCAAATGCATGGTTTGAAAAGTATGGATCATATGGAGTCTTAATAGGCCATGCACTGCCTGGCATTCGTTCTATAATCTCGTTTCCTGCAGGCCTTGCAGATATGGATTTAAAGAAGTTTACAATTTTTACATTCATCGGGGCTGCAATATGGAATACTGTATTAGGATCTGCAGGTTATGTTCTTGGGGAGAATTACGGGCAGATTGAGGAACTTTTTGAGGCAGCTCATATCGATATTATAATATTAAGTATCCTTGTAATTGCATTAGCCACATATTTCATATATAAGCATTATAAAAAAGTCAAAAACAATATTACAGACGAATAATGGACTTAAACGGATATATTCAGACATAATTTATTACAAAAACAGCCCTTTTACGGTCATAAATAGCCAGATTCACAAATGGTCTAAAATAGTAACCATACAGTACATAAAATATCATTAATTAAATACCATTATAAGGCAGATATGTCCAATACAAGGCAAATCAAAGTCACAGCTCCGCCTGCAATTGTAAAAGTCATCGATGAAGAAGTTGAGAATGGGAGATTTACAGGTCGTGGAGACTTTGTACTCTACGCAATAAGGTATTACATCGACAATCATAAAACACCAGCCACTAAAAAGGAATCTGAAGATTAAATATAATAATGTCAAATAATGAGATGATCATTATTTTACGATGAAGCGTAACTGTTTTTGGCATGTGCATATGCCATAAACAGATTTGCATCGCTTGCAGAATCTGCGCTGCTAAATACTCATTTCAGAGTAAGGACTTAAAATAAGACCAATACTCAAAGCAGTATTAGCAGATAGTAATGGGAGAATTTGATTGCAGTCCTCTAAGACATGAAGGGAGATTCTTCTTCACATCTCTATGGAATGTAACACATTCACAGCATTTTCCATGTCTGGGACAGCTACTTGAGCAGCTGCATTTTGAAGCATCATTATCACAAACCATAGGTGCAGCATTGTTAAAGAGCATATATTGCTTTTCACTAAATTCCAAATTGTAAATATGATGTCTGCATAAACTCAGAGGGATATGCAGAATATTAGCTGTATTCATTCCATATCAAATGTCATTGTAGAAGTCGGTGAATTTTTTGCAGCTGTCTTTGAGATCATTCCAGATTCCAGCCAGCAAGCATTGTAGATTGAAACTGGAACTAAACAAGTTGGTGTGATATGGGATGTTTCTGCAAGTTTCATTATTTTAGAATCTGTCATTGATGTCATATCGACTAATTCAACTTCTGTTAAAGATTTAGCATAGTCTCGAACGTGACTGCACGTGGATTTTATATGAATTTTAACAGACCCATCTTCATTCAAATCAGTTTCAATAACAGTATGATTAGGACAAATAGGCATATCAACTACAACTTTTGAAGACATTTCCAACTCCATGTCATAATTATCAATATACTATATATCACTCATCATCACAGCATAAGTCTATCAAATAGAGAAACCGTGAAGCAACAGATCGCTGCTGCATTTAATGAGCAGCGTGCATTGATGCATGGTCTGTTTCAAGACGTTAGATTCTGTAAATCACATGGAGAATCAAAAGTATTTAAAATAAAGCTACCATAGAGCCCCCATGCGTTGCCTCCTACGGAGCAAGATTCATCGCGCAACGGTAACCGAAGCGAACGTAGAATACGTTGGTAGCATTACTATAGATAGATCGCTTTTAGCTGAAGCGGAGATCTGGGCAGGAGAAAAAGTACTGGTTTCAGATGTGGACAATGGCAGCCGATTTGAAACATATGTTGTCCCTGGCGATTCTGGAGTCATATGCGTAAACGGTGCAGCGGCAAGGCTGGTAGATGTAGGCGACAGAGTAATCATAATGTCATTTGAGTACGGTGACGTCCAGATAGAACCAAAGATATTACTTGTAGATGAAAAGAACAGATGTGTTCAGATCTTAAGATCTGTAGAGTCCCAGCCACTCAATAAGTAATCAGAACTCTTGAAGGATCTCGGCGATTTTTACAACTTTCTGTTCACCGCTCAACATATCTCGGATAGAAACGCACCCTTCAGCAAATTCCTTTTCACCTACGATAACTGCCTTTTTAGCATTTATCGAAGAAGCATATTTGAAGTTCTTTGAAAGACTGCGACCAATCAAGTCTAATTCTGTAGGTATGTTAGACAGTCTTAAGTCTGCAGCAATTTTGTAACATTCATCTTTCATAGTGTCGGACACAGGGATTACATATGCCGAAATTTCATATTTTGGAGTTTCAAATCCTTCACGCTCCAGTGCGAGAAGCGTCCTGTCAAACCCAATGCCAAAACCTGTGGAGAATGTTTTTTCTCCGCCGAACAATTCTGTAAGAGAATAAGAGCCTCCTCCACAGATCTGTTTCTCAGCACCTAAAACCGGTGCGTCCATTTCAAACACTAATCCTGTGTAATAATCCAGACCTCTTACAACTCCAAGATCGATCTCTACATTGTCAAACCCATAGTAATTGAGTATCTGGAATACTTTTGATAAATGTTCTCTTGCATCCCCTTTGATTTTTTCTAAAACATCAATGGAACCTACAGTCTCAGTTACATCAATGATTGTAGAGATCGAATCTTTAGATAACCCGGCTGCTTCCATACGTTGAGATGCTTCTTCATACTCTTTTTTATCAAGTTTCTGAAGTATGAGGGGAATATTTTCCGCACTGGCTCCAGAAGAAGATAGCATTTCTCTCAGAACTCCGATGTGTCCGATTCTTATTCTATAATCCTTCAATCCAATGTGTTTCATAATGGAAGCTGCCAGAGATATCACTTCAGCATCAGACTGCGGTCCGGCTGATCCGATCATTTCTGCGCCGAACTGGAAGAACTCCCTATAACGTCCAGATTGCGGTCTTTCATACCTAAAGCACTGTCCAAAGTAAAACATCTTCAATGGTCTTGGTTCTGAAGAGAGCTCATTTACAAAAAATCTCATTGCCGGAGCAGTAAGCTCAGGGCGGAGTGCTATTTCTCTCCCGCCTTTGTCTGTAAATGCATAAATTTCATCGATCACGTTGGGGCCAGATTTTAAAGTGAATAATTCGGTATTCTCAAAAATCGGTGTGGCAATTTCTCTGAAACCAAAAAGCGCTGCTTCTTCACGCATCAATTTTTCGAGATATCTTCTCTTTTCCATCTCATCTGAGCGAAAATCTCTAGTGCCGCGTGGTTTCTGAATCATCAAAAGTACAAATAAATAAAGGATATAAAATGGTTAGTCACCACCGCGCTTTACCACTACAGTCACGATATCGCCGTTTTTGAGGATATGATCCACTCCAACAGTCTGTCCTGGAAACTTGGCGCTTTTGCCCCAGACTATAGCATACCTGAAATTTTTCCTAAAGGAACGATGGATGCGGTCACATAAATCTCCGATAGACGACCCGTTCATGATGACCATGGGTTCATCCATATCAGCATCCATTCCCTGCGGCTTCAAAAAGATATGAATGAAATCGAGCTCATGATATATGCGCTCCTTCAGTTCATCTAAGCCAATTTCTTTATTCGCAGAGATGTAAACTGGATCATATTTCTTCATTTTCTCTTTAACGGAGTTTAAAAGCTTAGGTTCGGCTGAATCTATCTTGTTTATAGCTACAATCGCCTTAAGGTATACACGATTGCCAGTAAGAGCATCGATCAACTGCTCCTCATCGATATCTTCTCTGATGATGACTTCTGCGTTTACGTACCCGTAGGCAGATACCATCTCTGCAGCAGATTCTGCACTCATTTTAGTCATAGTGGTTGTAGGCTTAACCTCTATACCACCGCGATCAGTTTTTGTGATTACAACATTCGGAGGGTGGGTATTTAATCGAATACCAGCATTATATAGTTCATCCATCAAAACTTCTACATTGGTGTCGAACACATCAACAATAAAAAACACCAGATCAGAAGTTCTGACAACAGCTAAAACTTCTCTGCCTCGGCCTTTTCCTTTTGACGCGTCCCGGATAAGCCCTGGCATATCTAAAATCTGGATTTTAGCAAACTTATAAGTCATCAATCCGGGGATTACATCCAGAGTTGTGAATGCATAAGCTGCAACATCACTTTTAGCGCCTGTTAATTTAGTTAAAAGTGTTGATTTTCCTACACTCGGAAATCCAACCAGTGCTACAGTAGCATTGCCTGATTTCTTAACAGAATATCCCTGGCCTCCGCCGCCTGAAGCAGCACGTCTTTTTTCCTGCTCCATTTTTAATCTGGCGATCTTGGCTTTCAGAAGTCCTATGTGTCCCTGTGTTTTTTTATTATATTGGGTCTTCTCGATTTCCTCTTCAATAGATTTTATCTGTTCATCAATCGTTAGAGCCAATAAACACACCAACCGACTGTAATTCGGTACTCCATGACCTTATTTATCCTTTCCCTTCCATGTGACATATAAAGCATTGCATACAGCAATATTTAGTAGAGAGCAGTTGAATAGACATATTTAACAATATAAAAACACTGCAATGGGGCAACATTCATCACATTTAAAAAGAAAGAGTGTTAAGATTACAGGCGCATATAAAGTAGAAAGAAAGTTATATATGCATCAATGCATGGGTGAGATGGTTAAACATGGCCGGATATAAATCATCTCTAGACGCGATCTCCAGTAAAAAATGGGGACCGATCTTGGGTATTGTAATAGCATCAGTTATTGCATTTATATTACTGGCATACATATCACCAAGCATCTGCTTTGGATTTTTGATATGTGTATTAGTAATTTATTTCATTCCATACTATTTCGGATTAAAATCGTTTAAACTGCTTGCAGTATGGGGAATTGCATTTATTCTATTGATGCCAATACCGTTATCTTATTTTTCAGAAAATGTAGTGTACGAATATGAAGATAAAGATATATTTTCAGAAAGTAAGGACAAAACAATCATTAATGGAACAGTAACTCCATATATTGAATCAGAAAACGGAACATATACATTCACTGTAGAAGCAGATGAAAAATATGACGTTGTTAAACTCTGGATTGCACCGACATCTGCATTTGGTATATACTTCGTAGGAAATGGTCATAGTAGTTCTTACTCCATGACTACTGAAGGCAAAACAGAGGATGGAAAAAATATTTGGAGCGTAACTCTTGACAATCTGAGTCCAAATATGTATTCATACATGTTTGAAGGAAAGCTTGTTGATGAAAGCTCAGAGATAGATGGTGAGTTCACTAGTGCAGTTATCGGACCAATCAATGAGGATTCCACATCGCTGTACGTCACAATATACAAAACAACTGTCACAAATGTTGCATTGTATATCGGTCTGTTATACTTCTTACTAATGTTCATGATGTATACCAACCGCAGGAACAGAGAACTGTTCGAACAGCAGAGAGCTAAACAGAGCCGTCCAGAAGAAGGGCCTGACGGAACATTCCATTGTCCAAAGTGCAACTCAGAAGTAATTAAAGGACAAAAGTTCTGTCCACAGTGTGGAGAAAGCTTTGCTGTGGATCCCAAAGAGGTTCAGATGCCATCTGCCCCATTCAAAGGCGCTGATGATGATTACTTCTGCACAGAATGTGGCACAAAGGTGGATGAAAACGCTACGGTTTGTCCTGGATGCGGGAAAAAATTTGAATGAACGGGGGACTTTGTCTCCCAAACTTTTTAATCTTTTTACATATTGCCCTCATCTGGCATGCCATCTAAGACGACGACTACAAAAACAGTGAAAAGTCAAAAAGACATTTCAGTTTCAGAATTCTTTGAAAAAAACAGACAGATTCTTGGTTTTGATTCTCCAGTGAAGTCACTGCTTATGGGTGTTAAAGAAGCAGTAGATAATTCTCTGGATGCTTGTGAGGAAGCTAGAATCCTTCCAGACATACTTGTAGAAATATCAAAAATGGATCAAAAAGAATACAAAGTAACTATTGAAGACAACGGTCCTGGTATACCTTCTGCAGCTATGCCGAATGTATTTGGCAGATTGCTGCATGGTTCGAGATTTCATGCTGTGAGACAGTCCAGAGGACAACAGGGTATCGGCATTTCTGCAACGGTAATGTGTGCACAGATTACTACCGGAAAACCTGCAACAGCCAGATCTAAGGTGAAAAGTGCGGAAGCCGCCAAAGAAATTGATATTATCATTGATACTAAAAAGAACACCCCGGTAATCTTAAGAGAAGAGTATATCCCGTGGAATGAGAAAGAGTCTGGAACCCGCATTACATTCTACATGAGCGGAAGATACATCACCGGAAAACAATCAATCTATGAGTATCTCCGGCAAACTGCAATTGTCAATCCTCATGCATCTTTAACATTTATTGATCCAGACGGACACAAATATATCTTTGAAAGGGCAACGAATGAACTGCCTCCCCAGTCAAAGGAGATCAAACCACATCCTGACGGGATTGAACTGGGAACATTGATGAACATGGTAAATGCCAGTTCTGAAAAGAGTCTGATAAAGTTTCTTCAGAATGATTTTAGCAGGATATCAGAACGTGTAGCCAAAGAGATCTGCAGTGCAGCTGGAATAACAGAAACAACCAGATTATCAACGATGGATCTTGAAAAATGCAAACAGCTGCAGGATGGCATAGGAAAAGTAAAGATCATGGCACCGCAGTCTGACTGCCTTTCGCCGATTGGTGAGAACCTGATAAGGAAGGGTTTGAAGCACGTTCTTTCAGACATTAAACCAGAATACTATGCACCTCCCATCACCAGAGATCCCAAATCACATTCGGGGAATCCATTCCTTGTTGAAGTTGGAATAGTATATGGAGGCGGGCTGCCGTCTGATCAACAGGTTCAGATATTGAGATTTGCTAACAGGGTTCCTCTTCTTTATCAGCAGGGCGCATGCGCAATTACAAAAGCGATAGAAGCCACAGACTGGAGAAGATACGGATTGGAGCAGCGTGGCGGAACCGGGATTCCATATGGTCCAGCAATAATTCTTGTGCATATTGCATCCACAAAAATACCATTTACATCAGAAGCTAAAGAAGCAGTTTCTGCAATACCACAGATACAAGAAGAGATAACTCTTGCACTCAAAGCCTGCGGAAGAAGCCTGCGTACACACTTGAATAAAAAAGAAAGAAAAAAGAAAACAAGAGCTAAATTCGAAATTGTTCAGGTCATTATTCCGCTCATGGCAGAAAAAACTGCCAATGTTCTCGGTAAACCAATACCGGATCTAAGAGGAACCATCACAAAAATCATGAATGTCGTATGGATTGATGAGTCAATAACATATGATAAGGGAAAACACCGTGCTAAAATTACAATATACAACTATACTCCAAAAAATCAGAAGTTTAAATTGCACACAGTGTTGCCAAAAGAAGGAACGAGTCTCATATCATATTCATTAAACCCATCAGAAGTTAAAGATGATATAAAATTAACATGGGATCTTCCCCGCATCGCCTCAACAGAAATTTTTGAGATCAGTTTTGAATTGAATGGTCTTGATAAAGAGGCATATGAAGAGATGGACATTTACGTTTCAAATATTAATCCGGTAGATGTGATGGGTGCTGACCCGTTGCCAGGAGACTGGGATCTTCAAGGAGTTAATTTCACGGAAGTAGACATGGTTCCAGATGTGGAAATTAGTGAAGAAGAAGATGAAGAACCCGACTACGATGAGACTGAGGAGGATTTATATGACGAATGAACGCAACACGGAAGCAATAAAACGTCTTTATTCCATATCTGAAGATATTTATGACCAGCTTGAGTCTGGAAAAATTCCTAAAATGGTGCTTCCTCTCAGAACAAAAGCCAATATTAAATTTGATAACCGTTCCCAGGTGTGGAAATACGGAAGTATGAACGGTGTCAGAAGCGCAAAAAAGGTAAAAGGCGCCATGATGCTGCTGAGAACATCGTACATGCTGGAGCTCATCCAGAATATGATTGAAACAAACAAGTCATCTACCTTAAGAGAAGCTTATTACATTTCAGAAGCGTGGGGCAAAGCTAAATTTAATTCACAGGATGAATCCAATCTGCTAGCAGAAGACCTGGAAATAGTTACAGACTGTCTCAGGGAGGACTTCAAGCTCAGGCCAGAAGAAAATGGAGCACACATCATCGGAGATCTAAACATCATTGAAACAGACAGAAAGGGAAAGAAAAAAGCATTGAACTGCAGAGATGATGTTGGAGATTCTGGATACGGCATACCATACAATGTTGAGAAAGAAAAATTAGAGCTGAAGAGTACCAGCGCTAAATTCGTAATTGCAATAGAAACCGGTGGTATGTTTGACCGTCTTGTTGAGAACGGATTCGATGAAAAGAGTGATGGAATATTGGTTCACCTTAAGGGGCAGCCTGCAAGATCCACCAGAAGATTCATAAAACGTTTAAACGATGAAATGGGGCTTCCGGTTATAGTGTTCACGGATGGAGATCCATGGTCCTTTAGGATATATGCATCTGTAGCATATGGTGCAATTAAAACAGCTCACCTTTCTGAATATCTCGCAACCCCATCTGCAGAGTATATTGGTATAACTGCCTCAGATATTGAAAATTATGACCTGCCTACAGATAAGCTGTCGGATATGGATGTAAGAGCACTTAACGCAGAGCTGAAAGACCCTAGATTTCAAACATCATTCTGGAAAGGTGAAATAGAGTTGATGCTAAAATTAAAGAAAAAAGCTGAACAGCAGGCTCTAGCTAAATATGGTCTGGATTTCGTTACAGATACATATCTACCAGATAAACTCAATGAATTTGGAATACTCAGAAATTAAATCTTCTGAGTAAACCATTTTTTTAATTTTATTAAAATTATCACTCCAGATTAGGAAAATCAAATCCTACCAGAATTGTTGCAAGTTTCGGATCATCCTCATAGCCGTGTTTTGCTCTGATATACATATCAGAAGGCGGAGCTGGAGAGCATGATACAATATTTTCTGCACCTTCGAATTCATTGACTTCTGGGAAGGATACCGGAGGCATGATAAAACACTCTTTACCACCGCCATACCGTTCAGGGTACATTACAAATTCTTCAGATAGCCATAGAATTGATTCGTTTACATTTGCAAGAAACTGTTCTTTAGCGTTCGGAAGAACTTCTTCACCGAGTATTATGTTGTCAGAGATTAGCTTTAATGTAGGTTCCGGAGGAGGACGGAAACGCTTGTCTTTGATAATGCATATCACATACTGCCTCTTCAGACACTCCTCTACACCAATATTAGAAACACGTATTCCCGCTGCAGCAGTGATATTTTTTTCGATGTCTAATATTTTTTCACGACATTCGTTTTTTAGAGGAAAAACGTGGTGAGTGCCGTCCATTAATTTTATGCGATCCACTATGTCTTGAAGCTTTACCATCATATTGGGATGAAAATGTCAATAAATAAACCTTATTACTTGAAAAATAGTAATTGGATGTAGTATCCAATTTAGCCAGATATTTTAAAATAAAGCATCCATCCAAATTAAATGTTGACGAGTTGTGCATATTTTGCTGAGTAACAATTCACAGTTGAAGAAGATCCATTAAAAGCAAAATGAGCGCAAAATAGAAGATTAGTTAAGGAATCATGGCTATTGGAAATTGAATCATGGATCTAGAACTAATACCACTAGGATCGGGAAGTGTAAACCCCAGACCTCCGGTCAAAGCAATAGGTATAGGCGGAGCTGGACACAACATTCTAAAAGACTGTTCCTTAAATAAAGTGGCATTGTGTACATCCAGAGACGCATTTATCGATCCGGTTGTACCGGCATATAAACTAGACAATGATGATGTTCAATTTTTAAACTCGATAACTCCCGAGCTTATTGGAACGCTGAATCACACATCCCTTGACAAAATATGCAGATTAATCGATGGCATAGAAATGGTATCGATTTTTTCTGGTCTGGGTGGTGAAACTGGAAGTAAGATCACACCACTTACAGCGTATGCATGCAAAAAATCAACAGCCCTTGCAGTATCGTCAGTTGCCATACCTTTTTCAGCAGAAGGACAGGCCAGAAAAAAACAATCTGCAGCAGCTCTACCGACAATAGTAAAACATTCACATATTACAATCTCATATCCAAACGATGGATTGCTGAAACTTGCACCAGATTTACCACTTCAATCTGCGCTTAAAGTTATGAATTTTTTCATGACGAAACCAATTTTAGACATCGCAGGCATGATCACAAAAGATGACATTTCAGCAATAAAAACAAATCTTAATCGATCCCACATGAGAGTGGGGATAGGACGCGGCGGCGGCACATGGGGTGAAGAAGCCGCCATTCAGGAAGCACTAACATCCCCATGGTTTGATTTTGACCTGTATGAGGTAGAAAGGGCGCTTATGATTATATCTGCACCAAAAGCAGATGAATATACATTTAAAAATGTAATGAAATTTCTGGGTCCTAAGATACCTCACTCAAAGATTCTGTACTGGACTGTTCCAACACTGGAGGATAATGCAGAATCTGAAGTTACATTACTGCTTGACTGCCCTAATCAGCATTGAGAATAGATTTTGGTGCTCCGGCAAATGCACATAATGACTCGGCTTCCATGAAGTGCAGCTTCCCAGGCATAACTAGACAATGAAGCGGTGATCCAAGATCTGCACATAGAATACTGTTTGGAGATCCGGCAACTAATTTTTGAGTTGAAGAACCAATCCTTGCTCCAGCACAAAACAGCGAGGTATCCGTTATTAAATTTTTATGCAGTCTTTCTTCAGCATCCAACAGCCACTGCATGGCAATGTTCGCCGTCATATACCTGCTTTCATCAGCTTTGATGTCTAAAAGAATCAATGTGTGAAGTCCGCGTTCAAAATTCTCCAGAATATTATCATATGGAGATGCTGGAAGAAAACCAGGTTCAGGAAATGGAATTGTTACTGCTCTTCCAAATTTATAAGGCTGAAGGCCGAAAGCTGCAGCGCATGCTGTAAAGATCGAGACGCCGTGTACTAGCTTCGTAGGAATATTTTCCTTTTCAGCTCTCAACCTTATATCCACATGAGTCGTGGCAGACATGGGATCTCCAGCTGTCACAAATGATACTTTTCCACATTTTGCCTCTTCGATTATAGTATCATGCTCTTCAACATCTGATCTTTTTAAAACCGTGATTTTTTTGCCAATAAAATTTTCTAAGTCTTCTATTGATGAATCGATGAGCTTGGATGTGTAAAATTCCGCAAAGATTTTATCAGATGATCGAAGCGTTTCGAGCGCTTTTACGCTCATGTCTTCAGGCTTTGACATGCCTAAACCCACAAATATTATTTCACCCATGATGACACCGTGCTAGCCACTTGTCTTAAAGTTCCTCGAGAGAAAGCGGAGTCCATACGCAGAAGACTTATAGAATCCGGTTTGCTGGATATTTCATTCAGAATAAAAGGTCAAGGTGAATTTATACTAATACCTGTCGTTTCTAAAGAGATAGATTGTGAGTACGAGTTTGTTGAAGAAGAACTTCAGTCTCAAGAAAAGACAGAAACTGATTATAAGAATATTGTAAAGATGCCTGCAGAGTTAAAGGATTATCTTCCAGCATCGTATGACATTATCGGCGAGGTTATCATCATTAAATTGGATGAGGAACTTCAAGAATATAGAAATGAAATTGGAAATGCTCTGTTGAAAGTGCATCCCAATATCAGTACGGTAGCGGAAGACCGCGGTGTAAAGGGCGAACTGCGGGTACGGGATTTGAATATAATTGCTGGCAAAGATAAAACAGAGACCATGCATACGGAACATGGGGTAAGGTTGCTTCTTGATCCTGCATATGTATACTTTAATCCACGATTAGCTACAGAACGCCACAGGATAACATCTCTTGTGAAAGATGATGAGATTGTTGTGGACATGTTCGCCGGAGTTGGCCCTTACTCAGTAATGATTGCCAAATATGCCAAACCAAAGATCGTATTTTCAATGGATCTGAACCCATATGCTATCGATTATCTGAAAAAAAATATAGAGATAAATAAGGTAGAGAATATAATTCCTCTGGAAGGGGATTCTGCCGCGATGATCCATGATCTTCCTCCGGCCGATAGAATAATTATGAACCTGCCGCACTCCGCTCACGAATTCTTTTATGACGCCCTCACATGCCTGAACCCCGGCGGAACCATCCATTTCTATACGATCTGCGAGAGAGATAGTCTGGATTCCGTATTTGCCAAGCTGTCTATGCAGGCAAGAAGTATGGGATCTAAGATCACTATCGACAGACTGGAAGAGCTTAAAACATACTCTCCGACTATGAGCGTATACAGCGCAGACATTAGATTTTCAGATCTAGATCTTGTCGAGGATTGGTGAGAGTGTTATTCCATTTTGACCTTGATAATTCCCGCTTCTTTTCTCATACGAAATTAAAGCCGGAGAATGCAGAGTTTCAAAAACAATCTGAACAAATCTGTCTGAGATGGAAAGTTCGATGTCACTGTTTGAGACGTTGTAACCCATAAACGTCAGCGTTCCTTTGAATCCAGCATCCACTTTTCCCAATCCGGCGATTATTCCTTTTCGAATCCAGGAAGTTCTCAGCCATAATTGTGCTGAGATATAATTCGGCAGTTCTACCTTTTCAATTGTAGATACATAAAACATAGTTTTGGGTGGAATCTTTACTTTCCCATCTGTAATTTTTAGCCCGGAATCAGGTATGGAGATCTCAGCGATTCTCAGGTCATAGCCATTAGGAGTTATGGATCCATCATAAAAATCACTGATATTCATTATTCCATTTTGAATATTTGACAGAATCTCATGATCTGGTAAAATGCACATGATGCCCCGGTAAGCATCTCAGATAAATAGCTTCTCCGAGGATGGATAGAAATATTTGATCTGCATTAGGGGTCTGGAACGTGGCGATATCGTGAGTATTGAAATTCACAAGGTTGAAAAAAGCAGAATCGATGAAGTCGACTTTGATAATTTAGTGTTCGGACATACTTTTTCCGATCATATGTTCCAGATGGAGTATCGCAACAACAAGTGGAATCCCCCAGCGATTATTCCTTTTGGAAAGATCGAGGTATATCCATCATTATCAAGCCTGCACTATGGACAAAGCATATTCGAAGGACTGAAAGCATTCCGTTCGGCGGATGGATCTGTTAACATATTCAGACTGGACAAGCACATTGCTAGGATGGAAAATTCATGCAAAAGGATGTGCATTCCAACACTGGATAGTGAAATGTTCAAAGAAGCAGTAACCACACTAGTCGGTCTGGACAGGCAATGGATACCTCAGGCAAGAGGATCCTCATTGTACATACGGCCATTCATATTCGCTTCTGAGAACTACATAGGTGTCAGAGTCTCAGAAAAGTACGATTTTTACATATTAACCGGACCAGTTTCAACATATTTTAAAGAAGGTCTGAGCCCAGTTAAACTGATGACATCTGAAGGATATGTCAGAGCTGTCCGTGGCGGGCTTGGAGAAGCGAAAACAGCCGCGAATTATGCTGCATCACTGTTGCCAGCAATGGAAGCTCAGAGAAGAGGGTTCTCACAGGTTCTATGGTTAGATGCTCTGGAAGGAAAATACATTGATGAAGTGGGAACGATGAATATTGCATTCTTCAAAGATGATGTATTAATCACTCCACCGCTTGAGGGTACAATCCTCCCTGGAGTTACACGCGATAGTGTAATCCAAATTGCAAAGAAAAAAGGCATAAAGGTTGAAGAAAGGAGAATTTCAATTGATGAAGTGATGGAGTCTGTCAAAGACGGAAGCATGACTGAAATCTTTGGAACCGGAACAGCCGCTGTCATCTCGCCTGTTGGAGAGGTGTATCACAATGGGGAAAGTGTAACAGTTAATAATTTCAAAACAGGACCCATTGCAAAAATGTTCTATGATGAGATAACCGGAATCCAGTACGGTGAGAAAGAAGATACATTTGGCTGGATAACAAAGATTCAATAAAGCCACGAGGGCGAGAGTTGAAATAACCTTTGATGTATGAGATTCTCATGCGCGTTCTCAATCAAGAAGAACAAACAGGAGAGATCAAAGTTCTTATTGAGACTCTCGACGACCTGTGGCATTTATACAGTATTATCAACCCTGGAGATATTGTAATAGCTGTCACATTCAGACGGGATGAAGTAAAGGCAGATAAGATCCGTGCAGAACGTGCAGAAAAGAAGAGAATGGTTTTAGGAATCAGGGTTGAGAAAATAGAGTTTCATGATTCTGAATCAAGACTCCGCATATTAGGTGTGATCGAAGAGGGACCGCAGGATATAGGTGCCCATCACACACTGATATTGAGTGAAAGAGAAAATCTTACAATCAGAAAAGAAGAGTGGAGCAAAGTAGCTTTAGAACGGATTGCAAGAGCAGTTGATGATTCCAAAAAGCCAAAGATATTGTTCATAGCCATCGAGACTGATGAGGCGTATTTGGCAGCGTCCAGGCAGTTTGGAATTCAGGAAATTGCAACAATAAATGCATCTTCATCTGGAAAAATGTATGATCAGAAAGAATCCGGAGACTTTTACGGAGAAGTGCTGGAAAAAATAAAAATGAGCTATGAACCAGGAACTCCAATTGTTATACTCGGCCCGGGATTCGCCAAAGAGACTTTAATGTCTCTGGGGAAATCAAAAGAACCAGAGATCTTCGCAAATTCATACATATATCATACAGGGCAGGCAGGTACAGCTGGTATCCAGGAGCTTATGAAGTCCGGAATGGGGGCAGAGGTCATAAAGGATTCCAGAATCTCCATGGAGACTAAGCTCGTAGAAGAAGCATTAGAAAGAATAGCCAAAGACAACCTAATCTCATATGGTCCATTGGACGTTAAACACGCTGCGGATATGAGCGCCATCGACACGTTATTAGTTCTTGATTCAGAGATAAGAAAAAACAACGTGGAATCGATTATGAATCAGGTTGAAGAGGCCCGAGGAAAGGTAGTGGTTATAAGTGAAAATTTTGAAGCTGGAAAAAAGCTTGAATCCATCGGAGGGATTGCTGCTCTTTTACGCTTCAGCATTTAAACTTAGTTGGCATTTGAAGTATCAACTGATCTCATGGCATCGTTGATTGCAAGCTCTGCGATATCTGCTGAATACATTGCAACTCGACTTACTGAGTCCAATATTGACATTACTTCAGCAGTAAAATCATTTTGACTGGAGTATGAGGTTTCCTTTATTCTCTCAGACAGCTCGTCAGCAGAGTCTATGACTTTATTTGCCTTATTAACATCTCTAGAGAAAAATGACTCTGTAGCCAGTGATAATATGTTTATGCTTTCTTCGCTGAATTTAATAATCGTATCCATCTCATCCTGCGATGATTTTTGAGATTTTCTCTCAAGTACATGTTTTGCAATTTTTTCTGCATGGTCGCCTATGCGTTCAATAGCTCTTGCAACAAGCATTAAGCTCATAGAATCATAGATGTTGGTGCCTACAATCTCAGCAAGTTTACGGTCTTTTTGGATCAGATTGAACTGTTTCACAGTCATCCAATACAACCTGTCAATATCCTGATCCCTATCAATCACGTCTTCTGCAAGAGCAGAATCCAATGAAACATAGGATGTTATTGCATCCTTGTACATGGAGCCCACGAGAAGATGCATCCTTCGTACGCATTTTTTCTGTGGCAGTTCTACAGGATCCGATAGATCGTGCAGGGTGATCGAATTACTGGTTTCTTCTATAACTTCAGGTCCTATAACCAGTCTTGAGAATGCCTTAATAACATGTTTCATCTCCAAATCGATTCTCTCTTTGGACTTTACCTCGATTATATCAAAGCCTGCGAGATATGCCCCGATGAGCTTGCGGCCCAAGTGCTCTGCTTCGCCTTCATCCACTTCGATGATACTCTTGGCTGGCGTAGATTTTTTTCTCTCGCCGGCATCTATGCATAGTGTACCATCATCCGTTATACACATATTCACCCTGTCGCCTGCTTTAATGTTATTAGAATCTATCCAGCTTTTAGGAAGGGACACAGTAATTGTTGATGTACCTGTTTTTTGCACTTTTCTAGATTCAGTATTGTTTGGCATAGAACTACCTAGATATGTAAAAGTACGATGCAATATATTCTTTTCGACTAAATATGATTTACATACAATTGGATATACATACAATATAGTTTAACAATATAACAAGTGTATTATGTAAAAAATAATTACAGTATATAGGTAATCTATATAATTTGAAATTTAATTTAAGATTTATAACCCGTTTGGATGTGAATAAATGGGCAACAAGCTAGTAGCTGGAGGATTTGCAGTACTTCTCGTAATCTCTGCAGTATTAGCTATGTTCACTAGCATGAATTTTCCAGGTGTCGGTGTTTTAAGCGTTCAAAATGAAGAGAATATCAGCTATTCACCTTTAGAAAATCCAGAAGAGTATCCGATTACACGGCCTTTATACATCTATACTGATGGAGTGCCGGCAGAAAACAGTTCTTTATACAGGTGGCTTGAATATATCTATTCAGATGATGGCCAGCGTTATGTTAAAAATGCAGGTTTTTATCCGGTTACTTCTGAAGTAAAGAACAAGATGGAGATTCAGCTGAATAGCGGCACAATCAACAATAATTATGGAAACGGCGAGATAACTCAAAGCGGGTCCACAACGCTAGGTGATTTGGCAACGTTGTGGGCAAATGATTTTCAAGAAAAATACGGCATTAAGGTATTACTCAATACTCCTGGATCTGGAACAGGAATAACTAACTTGATAAATGGCTTTGTAGATGCCGCACAATCATCCAGAGATATAAAGGAGATCGAGTTGGAAAGTGCAAAAAGCAATAATGTGAACATTATTGAATGGATAGTGGCATACGATGCTTTGGCAATAGTTGTTCATAAGGACAATCCAGTGACGAATATCACGCTTGAAGATTTGAAAGGTATATACAATGGGACATATACAAACTGGAGCGAGCTGGGAGGATATGATTGTCCAATCGTACTGTATGGAAGAGACAGTGCATCGGGAAGTTATGATTACTTTAAAGAAGCGATATTGGATGGGGAAAGCTACAGTATCAAAATGCAACAATTTTCATCAAACGCACTTATTGTAGCTGAAGTGGAAAATAACCTGGGCGGAATTGGTTATGTGGGCGTAGGTTATGCAGAAGAATCACTAGCGGATGAATGGGTGGGAAAACAGAATGGAAATTAAGATATATAAACGAGAGAACCGAGTTCGCCGTTATGCAGAAAGTGGCATCACTGGAGTGCTAGGAGTATGTGGTATCTTTTCTGTTCTTATTCTTGCGCTTGTGTTTATATTTTTAATTACCAACTCGATTCCATTTTTTCAAAGTGTAGGCCTTACAAACTTCTTCACTGGTACACAGTGGGATCCGTTTGGCAGCGAAGCCATGTGGGGCGTGCTGCCGCTTCTTTCAGGCACGCTGCTTGTAAGTTTTGTAGGTGCGATAATTGCCATCCCGATAGGGCTTGGCTGTACAATATATCTGTCAGAACTGGCAGATTCTAAAATAAAAAAGATATTAAAACCGGCGATTGAAATATTAGCCGGCGTACCTTCTGTAATATATGGTTTGTTTGCGGCATTGGTTCTTTCCAACTGGATAATGGAGTTGTTTGATCCATTATATAGATTAAATGCACTAAACGGTGCTATAATTCTAGCAATAATGATGATTCCCATTCAAGTTTCAATTTCTGAAGAAGCACTGAACGCTGTACCTAGAAACCTCAGAGAAGCATCCTACGCAATGGGAGCTACCAGATGGGAGACCATAAAAGGAGTGATCATTCCAGCAGCACTGCCAGGCATAATCGCCTCCATTGCTCTAGCAATCGGAAGAG
>ENA-OROK01000219-OROK01000219.1-human-gut-metagenome-genome-assembly--contig:-NODE-219-length-73900-cov-4.322256_pt1 | contig 73900 bp, 70 predicted proteins | sample MGYA00242127_ERZ509046 | MGnify/ENA primary metagenome ERZ509046 (study PRJEB26280, sample SAMEA2338728) | human gut metagenome | biome: human gut; feature: human-associated habitat; material: faeces... | reverse complement strand
CTTCATCTTGTAGGTAGTGCCTCCAAAGGCTCTAGCTAGAAGCTGTGTTCCATAGCAAATTCCCATTATTGGATAATCTTCCTTGATTGCTTTCACAGTCTGAATGGTAGACTCTTGAATCGCCGGATGAGCTGGATCTCCAGGACCGTTTGACAAAAAGACACCATCAATATCTTCATTTCTGAAAAATGACTTGTCAACGTTATATGGCACCATTATGACTTCAAATCTTTTCTTCAGCTCAGAAAGGATGCTGTTTTTCACACCGCAGTCGATAACTGCCACTTTTTTGGCGCCTTTGTTTTCATAACGCACGACCTCTTTGGTGCTTACTTCCCCCACCCAGTTTTTGCTTGCATATGCAGGCATCTTACAAACTTCATCTAAAAGCTTCTCAGGGTCATCGTCAAAGGTTATAGCGCCTTTAAGAACTCCGCTGGAGCGGATGTCGAGAATAATAGATCTGGTATCGATCTCACTGATACCTGGAACCTTATTTTCTTTAAGATACTCGTCCAGGGACTTTCCGCCGTACATTTTGGAAGGATCTTTGCAGGCTTCTCGTACTGCATATCCTGCTACCTGTACAGAGTCCGATTCTGAGTATCTCAGATTAATACCATAATCTCCAATCAATGGGTGGGACATCACAAGTATCTGGCCTTTGTAAGACGGGTCCGTCAAGCTCTCTTGATAGCCGGACATTCCAGTATTGAATACGACCTCTCCAAAGATGGTCTTTTCAAAACCAAAGCCAGTGCCCTCTGCGATTGTCCCGTTTTCAAGGATGAGGAAGCACCGTGCCATCAGAAGACTGGAGTATACTGGTACGATACTTAAGGCTTATCCTTTTAGTATGACACGCATCATCTATTTTGTCGGAATGGAGACATCTAGTTATTAATGATTAAAATGTATTGGCCCACCCAATAGACAGATTGGAGATATCATCAGTATCAATAACCTGCTCTCAGAATGGCGGCGATGGCGTGTATTTGGAAGAGAATGTTCGTCCTCAGATAATGGCAATGATGCGTCCCAAACACGGCGGAGATGTTTGGGGAAAGGGAAATATTTTGGATTACAGCTCCAATGTTAATCCATTTGGTCATCCAGAAAGATTGAACGAATATATTGAAAAGGCATCTAAAGAGCTTATGAATTATCCTGACGATTCATCTCTGGCTATAAAAGAAGCTATTGCCGAGAGATATGCTGTCGATACAAGTAATATCATTGTCGGGGCTGGCTCTGCAGAAATCATCAGGCTGTTTCCAGAAGTGTTTGTATCTCCCGGAGATAAGGTGCTGATGCCTCATCCAACCTTCTCTGAGTATAGTTTCGGTTGCAGACTGATGGGCGCCAGGATAATAGACGTGCCGCTTCCAGAAGAAAATGAATTCCGGCCAGATATTGGCAGCATCATAAATTCTCTCGATGGGGTTAAAGCAGTATACCTCTGCAATCCAAATAATCCCACAGGCAAGATCGTCCCCAGAAAAGACGTTTTAGAGCTTGTATCAGAAGCTGAAAGAAAGCATACAATTGTATTTCTGGATGAAACTCTTCTTGAGCTGTCTAAAACGGATAAAGATGTTTCATGTGTGGACACCATAGATTCGTATCAGAATCTGTTCATAATACGCTCATTTACAAAATCATTTGCAATGCCTGGCTTAAGAATAGGATACGGATTTGGAAACAAAGAACTAATCAGGTATATGGACACAGGCCGTTTGACTTGGAATCTGGGAACAATAGAACAGCGCGTTGGCACTATGCTGATGAAAAATGAACAGGCTCATGTAAAAAAAGCCGTAGATATGTTGGAATCAGAGAAAATTAGAATGCATTCGGAAATGAACCGGATATTCCCGTATGCCGTTCCGGATACAGACTCTTATTTCTTCTTCTGCCCGTTATATAAGCTGGGTGTTAAAAGTCCAGAATTTAGAAAGGTCATGCTTGAAAATGGGATTTTAGTAAGAGACTGTTCATCATTCAACAGCCCCTGTGAAAATTACAGCAGATTCTGTGTGAAAACTCCAGCGATGAACGATATATTTTTAAAATCATTGAAAGAAACTGTTGACTTTTTTAGAGGGCGTTGAATTGCTACTCTTAGAAGTTGTATTACTGATACCAATCGGCGCTCTCTTAATTGATCTTATTTTTGGAGAGCTGCCGAATAAACTGCATCCTGTTGTCTGGATGGGAAAAGTCATAGGATTCCTTGATGACCATGTACAGAGAAAATCCCAGAGACATGACCGTATCTGCGGAGTTTTCGTTTCGCTTATTCCCGTTCTGCTCTTCACGCTAGCATTCATACTGATCTTAGGAGCAATAAGGATTTATGGCGGCGATTACGGATTAATAGTCTGGGAAGTTCTCAGCGCTCTGCTGTTTTCTACGCTTTTCGCTATCAAATCTCTGGGTACTCACACGCTTCCGATCATGAATGATCTTAAGAATAATGACATTGAAGCTGCTAGAAAAAAAGCCTCGATGGTTGTTTCTAGAAATGTAAATGAGCTTGATGAAGCGCATATCATCTCATGCGCCTCAGAAACAGTAGCTGAAAACCTGGTAGATTCCGTAATCTCACCGATGTTCTACTTTGGAATTGCCGGCATTCCAGGAGCGACAATACTAAGAGTCGTCAACACAGAAGATGGAATGATCGGGTATCTCAATGAAAAACACAAAAATGTGGGCATGTTCGCCGCTAAGCTTGATGATGCCCTTCACTACATTACTGCCAGACTTTCTGTGCCTTTTATAATGCTGGCTTCAGCACTTTTAGGATATGACTGGAGAAATGCCTGGAAAATTGCCAAAAGGGATCATAAACAGACATCCAGCCCCAATAAAGGATGGCCGATGTCAGCGGTGGCAGGTGCCCTGAGAATAAAAATGGAAAAAGAAGGTTATTATTCACTTGGGGATGGAGAACTGCAGAATGACCCCGAGATAATCGCCAAGACTGTAAAGCTGATGAAAGTTACCTCAATTTTATTTTTCATAATAGTTCTTATTCCATTGTATTTAATAATCGGAACAACTGTGCAGATACTTCTTGAAAACGCATTCTTTGGATTACTCTGAGGGGAAGTCATTTGGTAGATTACACTTTAGAAATTTTAGATTATAAAGACAGCCCGGTTGCAATAGTAAAGCTGCCTTTCAGATACAAGAGCCTATCATCGGCAATAATCGGCGGCGGAGTCAGCGAGACTAATACCGTCTTCATAATGGAAGTTCCAATGGGTTACGATGGGGCATGCCCGGAACGTGATCTTGAGGATGTCCGTAAATATTTTGGACTGCCGGAAGACAGCATAGGTTTGATGACTGCTGCCGACATCCGCAGAGTAATAACTACAGAATCATGCATAGAGGGCAACGTTGAAGCCGCTGCGATCGTAACTGCTGGAACTACAAATGCAGTTACTGCAGGCGAGCGTCTCCCTCAAAGTGTAATTGATACACTTCCCACCCATAAAGCTGGAACAATAAATATCATAGTGATTTTCTCAGAGCCGCTGCAAGACTGCGGTATGGTTAATGCCACAGCCACAATTGCCGAGGCAAAAACGGCAGGCATGAACGATGCAGGTGTTTCCGGGACTGGAACTACCAGCGATGCTCTTGCAATTTTATGTCCTAAAGGTGATGGAGGAAAATATGCAGGCACTGCTTCAGAAACAGGAATGGCCGCCGCCAAAGCTGTGAGGTCTGCTGTTGCTCAGTCAACAAGAAAATGGAATAAACAGTCTTGTAAGGCTAAAACTGCATTCGAAAAACTAGATGAATTGGGGATAGGAGAAGCCCAGATGTGGGAAGCAGCATTAGGGTTGTATTCTCCGGCACCAGGGTGGGATTTGGAAACTGTTCACTCAATGTTCAGAAGGCATATCAAAAATCTTGAAAAAGATGTGAATGTGAATGCTATGCTCTATGCTGCAATCAGGCTTGAAGAGCAGGGCAATCGCATGAATCTCCCTGGCTTGGAAGACATATTCCAAGATGACCCGGTACATCTGGTTGCAGATGAACTTTTAGGAATTGCACTGGCCCAATACATAGCTGGAACGAAAGGACTTTTTGAGTATATCAGATACGATAAAAACAAGCCCGGCATATTGGGAATTCTAGGACCATTTCTAGACGATATTGTCGGATCACTGATCGGATCAATAATGTCTAACATATACACTGAATTGCTGGAGGAAAAAAATGACTGATGAGCCAATGAAAAGAGGCAGCAACAACATATTGAAAACACAGCTGTCCATGTTCAGCATTATACCGATAGATAGCACACAGGAAGATGTGGAAAATTTCTGCAATAAATTTTGGACGATTCCGCTCTTCGGTCTGATCTTTGGAATAATACTTGGATTTATATTTTTGATCTCAAGCTATTTGTTTTCAATGGGTCCTGCTGCAGTTATTACAATTCTCATGGGACACGTGCTCAACAGGTTCCTTCATTTTGATGGCCTGATGGATTTTGGAGACGGCATGGTAGCACATGGCGACAGGGAGAAGAAAATAAAGGCCCTGAAAGACTCCAATGTAGGAGCTGGCGGAGTGGGGATAGGGATTCTGATTGCATTTCTAACGATATCAGCACTCAGTACCTGCGCAGGATTTGGAGGGATCAGTAATCATTGGCAGATTGCAATCTTATTTTTCCCGATAGCTGCAGAGATCCTGGCAAAAAACAGCCTATATATCACAGCAGCCTACGGTACAGCAGCAGGCAGCGGTTTAGGAAATATGTTTGTCAACAGTGCAAACAGAAATGATGTGCTGAAGTCTATTCTGATCTCAGCGGTTATCGTAATTCCTCTGGCTGCAGTGATGCTGTATGGGCCATTCTTCTCCGTAATAGAAGGCATGCTAGTTGGCGTTTTCATGCTTCTGATAAGTATGGGAGTCGGCTTTGCAGTATGCAACATATCCATGAAATCATTTGGATATGTCAACGGAGATGTGTTGGGAGCCTCAAACGAGTTAGGCAAAGTGGGTTCACTTCTTGGCGCCTTAATCGTGTTGTGCCTTTTATGAAGATAGACGCTTTGATAACGGCTGGAGGCAAAGGCAGCAGAATAAAAGAAATCGGCACTGAAAAGCCGATGATTGACCTTCTCGGCAGGCCGATTATAGATTATGTAATCGATGCCCTGAAGGAATCCAGCCACATCAAAGATGTATATATTTCTGTAAGTCCAAACACACCGCTTACGAAACAGCATCTTAGAAACAAAGATGTGATAATAATTGATACGTCCGGCGAAGAATACTGTGTAGATCTGAATTATTCCATGAGCCAGATGAAAACAGAAGAGGTATTCATTTGTCCGGCGGATATGCCTCTGCTCAGCTCATCGGGGATTGATTTTGTTATCGAAGGATACTACAATTCCGGAGTACACTCATATTCAGTAGCTGCACCATACTCGCTTCTTGTTTCACTGGGCATCAGCCCAACCTACAGCCTGCCGGTGAATGGTGTGAAGTCTGTATTCTGCGGCGTCTCCGTTCTTGACAGGTTAGACATGCTCTCCATGAAGAGTCTGTCTGAAGGTTACGTGCTTACAGAAAACATAGAACTAATTATCAACATAAACACAATAACTGAGTTAAAAATTGCTGAGGAGGTTTTAACCTCCTCTAAACGATCATCTTCTGGAGACTAACCTGACGTAATTCTTTTCAATTTCGTCCAGTAAGTTGCGAGCGTTGATTTTTCCATCAGACATCAACATAGCTGCAATTGATGATCCTCCCGCTCCAACACCCTCTTTCACAAGACCTTTTTCATAGACGTTGAGTCCATCGTATTTAGATGTTGAGAAATTAAGATCTGCTGCCAGAACAGGAACTTTTGCAATCTGAGAGACTAAGTCGATAAGATCTGATGATTTGTCTTCTACGATCCATCTTGTTGTTCCCAATGCGATATTGTCTAAGACTGAATCATCCATGCCTTTGATTACAGAAAGGACTGCGGCCATCTGTGTTCCGCCGGCAAGGAGCACCGGAACAGATTCTGCAGCTCCAACGGCGAGTCCTGCAGCCGCTACGATCATAGGATCTCCAAGCGCTTCAACGGCCATCATGGGGTCTTTTTTCAGTATTGATTCGCTGAGGCCACAGTTTCTCAAACCTTCCTGAACAATGTTTTCTTTGAGAGCTGCTGGATTGTCGATCATGCTGCTTGAAATCTTTCCTTTCGCATCATACCCCAAAGCTGTGAGCACTCCATAAGCAGTAGTTGTACCTCCGGCTATTGATTCTCCGATAACCAGGTAGTTGCTGATTTTAGCAAGCGCTTTTCCAGCTAAGACGGCTCTGTCAAATGTCCTCTCCGCATTTTTAACAGCTTTTCCTGTCCTTATGTCTTCACCAGGAGATCCATCAAGCTCAAAATAGGGAACATGAGGTTTTACTTTTACACCGGCATTCATTACAAAAATTGGCATCTTTGACATTTTTGTAGCACTCATGGTGATAATTCCGGGAGTTGGTACTCCTGTAGGAGTCACTGGAACTCCCTCGATACACTTACATCTGCCGTAATGAAGCAATTCCATATCTGCAGCCGGAGTAGTGTCTGTGATGTCTGGATTAGCACCTGCGGCTGAGACCCCGGGAATTTTAGCCGTCTCTGTGTTACCGATAACGCAGACATATGTGGGAGTTTTGCCGATCACGCGTTCGATAAATTCCTTGCCTAAATCCTCTTCTGAACAGAGTTTAATATTTTCTGGGATCTTACACGACATATGTGCTCACTTCCATTACGCATTGGATGCGTCTACCCAAATAAACCACACGGGCTATTTAAGAGAGACGGAGGGACAAAACACATGGAGAATAGCTCCATCCAATAAGTCAATCAGTGTGCTGCATTATAGAGCAGAAAAGATTCTCGATTGGATAATGGACAGACGCATTTTCACAAAAATTGATTCCTGATTTCATAGAGCCCGAGATGTTGGAAACCGCAAATGGTACCGGCATCGGCATGTGCTGTCCGTTGAGTGAGGAGGTTCCATGATCTATTATAAGTGCAACTCTGTGCCCCTCCAGAAAGTCTAGGTTATTACAGAAGAATTCGTCAATCTCGGCAAGCATGTTCCTCTTATCACCCGGTTCTGTACGATGAGAGACATCATCAGTTTCATCAACATGCAAGAATACATCATTGTGCTGAAGCATTTCCAGGGACTCGTCCATGCCCACCCTGAAATCATCTACGCGCTTGCAGCTTATTCCTAAAAGCCTACCTACGCCGAGGGCAGACGGGCTGCTTGAAAGAATTGTAAGATTTTTAGATTTAGCAAATGCGCTTTTATGGGCAGAATTATTAATTGACCCTCCGCCCCATGGAAGGAATGTGAGTCCGTCCAGTTCATTTGCGACAGCCTCAATGCATTCACGAAAAGGTTCATAATCAGGATTCTCAGGCAACGGATAAGGCGGCATGGGGAAATTATAGTATCCATCTTCAATGGTCACAACTCCTCTGCCATCGCTGCCATGGAAGTAAAGATTCGGTGCCAGATCATTCAAAAGGCCTATCGAATCAATCATACACTCCTGCAGCTTGAGATACCTATCTGCACTTACTCTGTATGCCCATTCAAACTTTCCATTTCTGAAACAGGCCGGAGAAAAACGATACGCCACAGAATTTTCTTTCAAAGGTATGTCCATACCGTGTGCTTCTATGAGACCTCTGGGCACATCACATACTTTGCCGGTAAAGAATCCAAGTAAGAATAAATGAGTGTACTTCTGACCTTCTGTCCAGCCAAATAAACCGCTGGAAGCCACGCCGTCCATGAACTTCTTATTCAATGACTCTAGAGGTGTCTTGTAATCGAAAGCAGGTATCTTTTCATCTGCTGCACCATCCAGCATTATAATCAGCGTGTTCACGGTTATCCTCTGCGACAGAATGACATTAAAATATAAATCAATGCCCATTCAGTGATGCAGACGTGCGTAAGAGTATTATATCATATAATAGATACCAGAAGTTGACAGGGATACGAATCGGCGGAAAGAATTGGCTTGGGCTGTTCTTGTCCGCCGAACACCTACATTAGTGCTAGCAAGGGTCGGCAGGGCAGCGTATCCCCTTGTCACAGTTATGAAATACTGCCCTACTGACCCCTAGATACTTTTGAAAATAACGATGCGGATTAATCGCACCAATATCAAAAATGATAGTCAGTTCCAAAGCTAATTAAGAATCGTAACCCAAAATGACAGCTCGAGGTACTAAAATGTACATCAGCCTTAATGAGTTCTTGGCATTGGCTAAGAAATATCAAGCTCTAGGTGCGCCTACTCAGGCGCTATTAGATGAGATGAGACGCGGAAACTTCAGAGTCTGCGATGAAGTCAGACTTGGAAATTTACTGGAGTTTCTTAATGACTTAAAGTATGTTCACGGATGCAGTGAAGAAGTTCATAATATGGCCGCTGCTGTTGAAAGAGTACTGATTCAGTCTAGCAGTGAAGATGAGCAGACTGTTGTAGCAGAAAAATGGGTTCCAGAAAGAGGATTTCCAGGTGCAACGCTCTGGATTCAGAGAGAAGACAGCAAGTGGACTGTGTCTCCTGTACCGCGTGAAGGTATCTGCGTTGGAAAGCGTGTCGGAGATTTAGAAACTGGAAAATGGCTGGAAAGGCCTCTTGCGCTTCTTGTTGAGAAGAAGTGATTGATCAATTCAGTTTCTGAAGCGCTATAGCACACTGCCCCGTGGAGATTCCTCCATCTCCATTTGGCACTCTGCTATGACAGACAAAACGGAATCCTCTTGATTCCACCATATCTTTTACAATTGATGAAATCGGACCATTGTATGAAACTCCCCCAGTGAGTCCAATTGTTTTTATCCCGTTCAATTCTCCATTATCTGCTGCAATATCCACCATCGCATCCAGCAGAGCATAGACAAATGAGTATGATAGATCAGAAGGAGTGCCTACGCTATCAGTCATATCCCTGTAAAGTTCTGAGGTCAATATGACATTATTTTTAACTTTTACATTAAAATTAAATTTATTCGTTCCAGCAGAAAGAGTTCTTTCTAATTTCATCGCTGGTTCTCCATCATATGTACGTTTCTGACAGATTCCAAAGTAACATGACAACGCATCTAAAACTCTTCCAAAACCAGTGGAAGTAGGTGCGGCTGGCATCATTTTACGTAGAACAGCTGCTTCAGTTTCTGAAAAATATGGATTGGATCTGCCAACCATTTCATCAAGAGAAAATACTAGTCTTCTAGGATCATAAACGGCTTTCTCACCTCCAAGCAGAGTTATCGGTTCAAGATGTGCAACTCGATCAAAAGATGAGAAGTCTGCCCTAAGAACTTCTCCGCCCCAAGCTTGCCCGTCCAAACCATAACCGGTACCATCTACCGCGAGAACCATAGCATCTTCAATGCCGTTATCTATCAACAGAGATGCTGCGTGAGCCCAATGGTGTTGTACTTCAATCAATTCAGCGCCGAATTCTTCAGCCATTGACTTTGCCAGAGGGCGGTTGTTGTATGCAGGGTGAAGATCCATTGCGATGATCTGCGGAGATGATCCTAAAAGTTTCATGAAATACCGCGTAGCATTGTCTAAAAATCTGATGACTCCGGGGCGCTCTCCATCTCCTATGTACTGGGTAGTATACATTCTACCATCTTTTGCTACCGCACCGCAGAGATTTTCCTGTCCTCCCAGAGCCACCGCCTGACCATTTTTACAATTCAGATATGAAGGTATATGCCCCCTTGACTTTCTGAGGTACTGCGGATGGCTGCCGAACATTCTCAGAACCGAGTCATCACAACGATTGATGATTCTGCGATTATGCATCAGATATATGTCGGCTCCCAGCTCCAGAGCATCCTCGTCTTTCAGAACCATGGGCTCTCCAGGAGAATTGGCAGAAGTCATAACCAGCGCATCATGGTCAAGATAATGGAAGAGAATATGATGCATAGCAGAATAAGGAAGAAAAACTCCAATTGTATCTAAACCGGGAGAAATCAGTTCTGTCAGATCGTTTTCTTTCTTTTTAACTAAAACTATGGGCCGGTTGGGAGAGGTTATTTCTTGTTCTTCATAAACTGTAGGCATGCAATAATTTTTGAGAGTGCCCAGATCTTTAATCATCACTGCAAAGGGTTTCTCTGACCTTCTGTACCAGGATCTGAGATGAGTGAGTTCATCAAGATTGGAACAGATGTGCATGCCCCCCCAGCTTTTTACCACACCTATCGAACCCTCATCTATCCGTCTGGCAAATTCCTTGATAGGATCATTGTCAAGTCTATTTCCCTTTGAGTCCAAAAGATAATAGCTGGGGCCGCAGGCTGGACACGAGATTGTCTGATGGTGAAATCTTCGGTCGAGAGGACTGGCATATTCTTCAGAACATAACATATCTGCGGGATATTCATTCATAGAAGTGTTGGCCCGGTCATAAGGAAGATCTGAGATTATTGAAAACCTGGCTCCACAATCTGTGCAGTTTGTGAACGGATATAGATAGCGGCGGTTGAGAGGATCGAACAGGTCGCGTTTGCAGTTATCACATATCGCTGTATCATTGGGAATGCTAGCGCCTTTTCCCCCGCTGGAACTGTCTATGATTTTAAAGCCGTCATATTGACGATCTTCTTCCTCTATTTCTATACTGTCAATTTTAGCAAGCGGGGGCAGCTCAGACTTTAATTTGTTTATGAAAACAGTCTCATCGCCGTCTATGACAACGACTACGTTGGAGCCATTGTTCTGCACATAGCCATTAAAGCCTAACTTAACCGCGGATCGATATACAGCAGGACGAAAACCCACACCTTGTACTACGCCACGGAAAATCAGCTTCATCAAACATACAAAGAACTGGGTGCTATTTTACAATTTTCCAGATATAGTCCTGTACCTAAACATCTAAAAGCATTCTTCGCTTTGCAGCTTTTGAGAGTATGGCAGACGGTAATGAAGTCAGAGACGATCGATATTATTCAAAAACTCATGAATGGATTTTGATTGAAGGCGATGCTGCAAAAATAGGGATGACTGATTATGCACAAGAACAGATGTCGGAACTTGTGTATGCCGAGCTGCCTGCAGTAGGAAAGAAGTATCAGCAGGGAGATCTGTTTGGACAAGTAGAAAGCATCAAAACTGTAGCTGCTGTTAACTGTCCTGCGGACTGTGAGGTCATGGAGATTAATTCGGAAATAATGAATGACCCGTTGATCATAAACCAATCTCCATATGACAAAGGCTGGTTTGCAGTTGTGAAAATTGATAAACCGGATCTATCCAACCTTTTGAATCCTGAAGAATATAGGAAGCATATAGGCCTATAAACATAGCCAAAACTTAGTATTCATCAGAATGAAAGGAACATATGGCACTAAATTCTAAAACATGAGAGGATCGCGTTTAGATCGGGTATGAATTGAGACTCTCAGCTTTCTTTCTTACAAATGAACACTTAGAGATAAGATCATAATCCAGTGAGATGAAGGAACTGCTCACATTCATGAGTGCGTCTGAGTATGATTTTCCTCCGTTTTTTCTATACTTCGTTGAACAACACAGAACTATGTTCTTTCCTCGGGACACTGAGTACCTAACAGCTGGTTCAAAGTCTGCATCCCCTGCAATAAGAATCATATTGTCCACTTCAACCTCAGGGTCAAGAGTATGTACAATCATATCTACAGCCAGCATGACATCGACACCTTTCTGTCTTGTTACTATTCTGCCGGTCTCGTGGTCAACAAATTCAGTAAGCCTGCCTAGTTTTACTTCAAACTGCGGTGTTTTTCGGATGTCATCAAAAAATCTCATCCGATTAGCATAAGTCTTTCTTCTTTTGGCATTGTCAGTGGGCTTATTTATCGGCGGAGCGTCATACAGATACGCTTTGGACATATCACATGAAATAATGCTGCAGAGTTCACGTGCAAAGGCTGAGTAGTCTAAGCGGGTCCTGCCAAAATCGTTCTCCAGGGTTTTTGCAAGATAACCATTGTCAATGAGTACGATAGCTTGGCTTTCCATAATCTGCAATAACTCTTGAAAGATATGTATGTTACTAAAACAAAAAACCACAAAAAACCTCTTCATTACAGCATTTTTCTTTTGATTTGCCGTTATGTTTATAATTTTAAACATTAAATTATATCCCGGATAAGTGCGATAGGCGTTCTTAGTTGGGTAAATATTAAAAAAATAAACTGAAGGCTGATATACATGAACAATGTAGATGACTGCAACAATTCCACGGCTGATGAAAAAAATGCACGGGAAAAAAACATTTCTGAAATAGGAGCAGGGCTTGTTGAAACTTTCTTAAATATTGGTATGACTGAAGAAGAACTGCGTATCTTTATCTGTAAAGAAGCAGGATTTTCTTCAATCATGTTTGACGGATCTCATTATCCGATCGAAGAAAATGTGGCAAAGACAAAAGAATTGGTAGCGATCTGTAAAGAAAAAGGAATGAGTGATGAGGATATCGCTATCGAACTTAATATTTCGGAGACTAGTGTAAAAAACCGGCTTTATGAAGCGTATCAAGGGTTCCATCTTCACTTTAAGTCTGTAAATACAAGTGAAAAAGAGCTGCTGGTTACCCTGCCTACAACCCTAGTCAAATGGATGGATGAGGAAATAGAAATGAGAGGATATGAATCACGAGATGAACTTATACGCTGGGTGCTTCACCATCATTACAATGAGCTGAGGTATGGAATAAAAATAGAATGTAATGACCCTGACATTACTGACCTATAAAACCTGAAAATAAGCATAATCTGACGTTCCTGAGCGACGTACCAATAACGTCCCCAAAGGCTCAGTCCCAGGAACCTCAGTGTTACATTTCAATATACACATCAATAGTATTTAAGATATTCTGCATTTTACATCACAAGGCATATTTTACTGCAACAGTTATCAGTAATGATGAGCAGTAAGCTTGTGAGAGATAAGATACCTGAAATAACAGCAGCACAAGGTAAAGCATATAGATTTAATATAGCCAGCAAAGATGAGATGCTGGACCTTCTTATTCACAAACTGCAGGAAGAAACTTCTGAATTTATTGAGGATAATAACGCTGAAGAACTTGCAGATATTCTGGAAGTTGTACTCAGCATGGCGTCTGAAATTGGAATTGATGAAAGTGAGCTTTTTGAGATTATGAAGAAAAAAAGAGAAAGGAACGGGGGTTTCAGCAAAGGGATTGTAATGGAATTTACTCCATAATCCTGCTGAGATCGACGTTTTCCTTCACCGCATTAGTTATTTTGAGGATTTTGCTTTCATCTTTAGGAGAAATATATGCCAGATGTCTATTTACAGTTTCTACAGCACTCATAGTATCCATGGAAGTAAGCAGTACGGTAACCCCCTGCTCATATGCTAAAGACAAAACTGCATTTGACGGCTGGAATCCTCCTGTGAGAACGAGGCATGCTAAATCGGTTGACAATGCAGCATTCTGGATATCCGCTCTATCTCCCCCGGTTATGAGAGCTTTTGACGGCAGCCTCCTCATCTGAGCAATGGCTGATTCTGAGTTCATAGCACCGATCATTACATTCTCGATTTCTACATCTCTTCCGTTTATCAAAACCTCAGCTGACAGTAAAGAAGCTATCTCTGAGACTCTGAATCTTTTAAGCTCATTCATTGAAGGGACTGCACCCAGAACATTAATGCCGCGGCCCTCTAAAAGATCAATGTACCGCTTGTCATTGATCTGATTCAAGATTACACCTTTGAACAGACCGGGCGTCTGCTTCATGAAGTAATCCAGCATACAAATTTTATCTATCGCGGGAGAAGTTGCAGGAGACACCAATATAATTTCAGCACCAAGATCTCTGGCTATGGCCATGCCTGAAAGGTTTCCTGTCCATCCAGTAATAATATCTCTTGTGCCTTCAATGATCATGTTACCCTTGGAAACTTTCATGTAAGCTGCGTAGACTTCATCAAATGAAGGAGGAGAAAAAACATCGTAAACGAAAGGAGAGAGTTCTTCAGGAGAGTGGGGGATATCAAGCGCTGAAGCCATCAGCAGGGCGTCTCTGTCAACTGCGCTGCCGTTGAATTCCACAGAAGATTCCTTGAATGGTTTGAAATAGCCCACATTTCCTAAGCTTTTCGCTAATCCTAAAGCGATTGCACTTTTACCAGACCTTTCCATAACTGAACCGATGTACAATGGTTTCATTTTTTCTCCCTCCTAATTACAACTAACGCGTCTACGGCACAACAGCCGACTTCTCCAGCCATGACTGGATTCATTTCAAGCTCTGATATTTCAGGAAAATCCACTGAAAGCTGAGATATTTTTAGAATTAAAGACTTTAGAGCTGCGATATCTGCAGACTTTTTACCTCTGGCTCCGGCAAGAATCGGATACGATTTTATTGATTTTATCATCCGATCAGCCATCTCGACGGTGATGGGAACTACCCCTCTGCTCACATCCTTCATGATTTCTACAAAAATTCCACCCAGACCAAAGGTGATTACCGGCCCGAACTGCTTGTCTCGAACCATTCCCACAATCAGTTCTCTCCCGTCAAACATCTCCTCGATTAAAACCCCGTCAATTCTTGCGTCTGGAACTGCTGTTTTTATTCTTTCCATCATCAAGGCATAAGCTTCACGAGTCTCCTGTTCATTCTGAAGATCTAGTGAAACTCCGCCCACATCTGTTTTATGCGCAATATCAGGAGATGATATCTTCATAACAACTGGATATCCTATAGCAGCCGCAACCATCACTGCCTCATCTGCAGAAGACGCCAGCTCTTTTTTAGGAATCTTTATTCCATATGCCTGAAGAATTGATTTTCCTTCGGATTCCGTGAGGGATGTTCTGCCTTCGGCAGAAGCTGCGTTGATTATACCTTGTACATCATCCCTATTTATGATGAATTCATCTGGACAGTTCTCTACAGCTGAACTTTTGATATCAAGATATGCAGCCATTGCACCTAATGCCCTTACTGCTCTTTCCGGAGACGGATATATCGGAATACCAGCGTTTCTAAGAATCAAAGAACCTTTGCTGATTTCTTCCCCTCCAACCATCGCTGCCACAATCGGAATTTTGGCATCTCTGAATTTAGAGACTGCTTCTGCAGCTGAAGGAATATCGATAGTATCGGTAGGTGCCATCATAATCATCAGCATATTCACAGAAGGATCATCAAGGACAGCATTCAGCGCTGCTGTAAATCGATCCGCAGGAGCATCTCCCAGGATATCAACCGGATTATAGACTCCAGCTGCTTTTGGCAGTTGTTCATGAAGCTTATCAATAGTCTCTTTTGATAATTTTGCCAAAGAAAGCCGATAGTCGGACACTGCGTCAGCAGCCATAACTCCCATTCCTCCAGCATTTGTCACGATGGCGATATTTTTTCCATCTGGAACGGGCATGGAGGAAAATACCTGCAGATAATCAGTCATCTCTTCCAGATTTTGGGCTCTTATTGTGCCTGACTGCCTGAGAGCTGCATCATACACGCTGTCACTTCCAGACATGGCGCCTGTATGTGATGATGCAGCCTTTGCTCCAGAATCAGTTCTTCCGGATTTGAGAACGATTATCGGTTTCTTTTTAGAGGTTTTCAAAGCCTCTTTCATAAACTCTCTGCCCCGGTTCATCCCTTCAATGTACATTCCGATTACTGAAGTGTCATCATCATCCGCAAGATACTGCAGAAGATCGGCTTCATCTATGTCCAGCTTGTTACCCATGGATAAGAATTTAGAAAATCCAACATCATATTCCCTAGCCCAGTCGAGCATTGCAGAGCATACCGCTCCAGACTGAGAAGTCAATGCAATGTTCCCATTGCTGGGGTATGTTGCTGTGAACGAGGCATTCATATTATTTGCAGTATTCAGCAGACCCAGGCAGTTCGGTCCGAGAACCCTTATGCCATAGTTCTTAGCAATTCTCCCCACCCGGAGCTCAAGTTCTGTTCCCTCAGCACCGGTTTCCTTGAATCCAGCTGAAATTATAACGGCTGCCGGAACACATTTTTTTCCAAGCTCTTCCATCGCAGCAGGCACGGCTGTTGAAGGTATCGTTATAACAGCCATATCGACTTTATCTTTAATTTCCAGAATTGATTTGAAAAATGTATATCCAAGGGCCTCTCCGCCTTTAGAATTCACTGCATAGATATTCCCAGAATAACCAGATGCAATAAGATTTCTGAGCACCATATTGCCTATCTTTGCGGGATCTGAAGACGCTCCAATAATTGCTATTGATTCAGGATTGAAAAGTTCCTCTGCACCTAGCATCAGACTAGTATAGACATTCTATGAGTTTAACCTTCTGCATGTCCAGAAGAAGGGAGAGTTTAGATAGGAGGTTAGGGATTGATGTCTAAGAACATTCGGTGAACATCCATGTCAAAAAAAGACTTGTTGAAGAAGACTATTAAGCACGTGGACGCGACCAAGTACGATTCCACACCAATTATCGACAGCATGAGAGAAATGTCATTCAGTTCAAGAGACACTGCCAGAGCTGCAGATATTCTCGTGAAAATGCTGAAAAATAAGGATTGTACAGTCATACTCACAATTGCTGGAAGCAGCAGCGCAGCAGGATGCATGCAGATCTATGCTGATATGATAAAATACAACATGGTAGACGCAGTTGTTTCTACCGGCGCTTCAGTAGTCGATATGGATTTTTTTGAAGCTCTGGGATTTAAACATTACCACGGTACACCGTTCATCGATGACAATATGCTGCGTGACAATTATGTTGACCGCATATATGACACGTTTATTGACGAAAAACAGTTGCAGGTCTGTGACAATACAGTTAAAAAGATAGCTGATGGACTTGAACCACGCCCGTATTCATCCCGGGAATTTATTAGAGAAATGGGAAAATATCTGACTAAAAATGCTAAGAAAAAAGATTCATTGGTTCAGCTGGCTTATGAGCATGATGTTCCAGTGTTTTGCCCGGCATTTTCAGACTGCAGCGCAGGTTTCGGACTTGTAATGCATCAGCACGAACACCCTGAGAGCCATGTAACCATTGATTCTGTGAAAGATTTCTATGAGCTTACCAAAATTAAGATGGCTGCTAAGACCTCTGGTTTGTTCATGGTCGGCGGAGGAGTTCCTAAGAATTTCGCACAAGACACAGTCGTTTGTGCAGAATGTCTGGGAAAAGAAGTACCAATGCACCAATATGCAGTTCAGATAACCGTTGCCGATGTCCGTGATGGAGCTTGTTCTTCATCTACATTGAAAGAAGCATCATCCTGGGGAAAAGTAAATACAACTTATGAGCAGATGGTATACGCTGAAGCTACAACAGTTGTTCCCCTCATATTCAGCTATGCATATCACAATGTAGATCTCAATGCACGTAAGAAATATGAGTGGACAAAATATCTAGATTCTGAAAAATCAAATATTGTCGCTCCGAAGGCTCCTCAAAAATCAAAGAAGAGCCCTCCTAAAAAAACTGCAGCCAAAAAAACTACTTCGCGATGATTCTGGGTGCCTCGGCATCCCTCATATCTTTTATTCTATGCGGAATCTGCATAATATCCATTAATCTCATGGCATCATAGACACTTCTTGCCGCTGCACTGTTTTCAAAATACACTCTTATCTGTCTGCAAGTTTTCCCTGCATCATCCAATAATCCTTTGAACCATGCCAATTCAGCATCCGTATACTGATAAGAATTATCTCCAGGATATTCAGATCTGCCTTTTCCCCTCAGCCTGATATAAACATTGTCGCCTTTACAGTCCATCGGTAATGAAAACTCATCAGAGATTATGCATCCCACATTGTAATCACTTAAAAGTTCCTGAGAGGATTCCAAAAGACCGTTTTCATCAAACCATGACTGATTTCTAAATTCTACAAGGTAATTGTATTTGGTCGTATCAAGAAGATCTAGAATGCTGCGCATGTTTTCTCTGTTTGAAAGATCGTTTGTATATTCTGCAGGAGTCTGAATTACAGCCGGCCCCAATACCCCGCCTTCATCAAGAGTGTGAAGACACCATTCTTCAAACTGCAGGGCTCTGTCGGCATCTTTGAATATTTTTGACGGCAGAGTTATGGAGTAATCAAATGTCTTGAGAGTTTTTCCTCTGCTTACCCACCCATTGATCAAATATTCATTGGGTTCTCTGTCAAATGTTGTGTTAATCTCCACGGTATCAAAAAACGATGCGTAGTATCTCAACCATTCTTCTTTCTTGCGTGCAACGTCAAGAGGGTAAAAGCGTCCTGCCCAGTCTCCGTATGCCCAACCACTACATCCGATAAGAACAGCCACACTCTAATTTTAATGTCAGGCGGATCAATATAACCTTTTTCCATTTTTAGAACGAAACAGAGTGCAATGATTGGGATGCATGCATCGAAATCATGCGATGCACTTGCAAAAGGATATATACCAAACGATATTTACTTGACCCGGTTAAATATGGCATCTAAAAAGAAAGGACAGGGATTTCAGTCAGCTGCTGGTTTGATCCGCTATTTTGATAACGAAACTTCAAAAGGTCCCGTTCTTAAACCATGGTCTGTCGTAGGTATTATTGCTGTAGTAATAGCAGTAATCTGCATAGCTGGATTCGTTTGGCCAGCAGCATAAGCTGAAGACTCTGTTGTTGTAACTGAATGTGTAGATTTACCACACAATCAGTGAGATTATTTTTTATTATCTTTAGAGTAGCCTTCGCGGAATCCATCACTCAGTTCCCTGGCTGCAGTTTTAGCACGGCTGAATATTGAGCCGATCGTATTGCCAGCTTTATGGGCTGAATGTTCCACAACATGCGCTTTATCCATATCTCTCGCTTTATTCTCCACCATATTTCCCATATCTTTAGCACGCTGCATGGTTTTTCCACTCATGTCACGGGCTTTCTGAGTCATGTTATGATTACTGTTTGGAGAGTCTGAATCTGAATCCATTATTCTGACTTTATGTGGCTGTGATTGATTATTCTTCATTTCGTCTGAATATACGCTGTGTTGTTCTCGCGCATCATCTCCTACTGCTCTCATTCCCTGAGGTGTTGGTGCATATGCCTCTCCGATAATGCGATACTTTGGATCGTGATCAGCCGGTGTACGGGAAAGAGTTTCTTCCCTGAGTTGAAGTTCTTCTTCTGAATATTTTCTCAAATCTTCCCTTGAAGAGTTTTTATTGTCCCATGAAGCCATCATAGCTCTCTGATCTTCCCCGTAGCCACGGTATGGATCGGATTTGCTGTTTTGAACGTTGTTTCGGAGTTCCTCTTCCCTGCGGCTCATGAAATCATTCCCCGAAGTATTTCCTCTTTGAATTTCTTGAGTGGCCAGAGTAGCTCTCATGTCTTCTCCACCATTTTTCATACGTTCTACACGTTCTCTAGATTCAAGCTTCATTCTGATTTGCTCTCTGTCATCATTCATAATAGCTCCTCGATGCCAATTAATATGTGGCTACGTTCAAACGGATGATATATGACATTATCCCGATTCTACTGCGGAAGAGCAAAAGAATATTATCAGCTGGAGTGATGCTGTGAATGTGTCTCAGGCATTAATCGAAATGAAGAATGTCTTCGTAAGAAAAGAGGATAAAAACATACTGAATAACATAAATTTAAAGATAGAATGCGGTGAAAGAGTTGCCATCCTGGGACAGAACGGGTCAGGTAAATCTTCTCTAATAAAAACAATGACCGGAGAATATCGCTGCGACAGCGCAAGAAACGGAAACGTAAAAATCTACGGTAATGAACTTTGGAATATCTTTGATATCAGAAAGGCTTTTGGAATAGTTTCAAACGAGATACAGACGGACTTTAGAAAAGATATGACTGCTGAAGATGCTGTTCTCTCAGGATTCTTTGGATCAATAGGAACCAATCGATCACAGGATATAGATGACAACATGAGAAAGAAAGCAGACTCAGCACTTGAGAGTGTATGTGCTGCTCAGCTGAAAGGAAGGCGGCTCAAGACATTTTCCAGCGGAGAAATGAGACGTATAATTATGGCTAGAGCGCTGGTAAATGATCCTGAAGCCTTGATTTTAGATGAACCCATGAATTCCCTGGACATTGGTGGAAAGTACCTTGTAAGAAGATCGATCGAAGGTTTAGCCGACACTGGACATACCCTGATAATGGTCACGCATGATCCCGCAGATATCGGGCCGGAGTTCAAACGAATAATCATGATAAAAGACGGCGTGATAATAAGAGACGGGGGAGTGGATATTCTTACAAATGAAAATCTCAGTGAACTTTACGGCGTTTCGGTCAGCGTTTACAGAATAAACGAAAGGATCATTGCAGAATATTGAGCATACGAAATGTTTTTGTTCTTGTCATATACTGAAGGCGACCGATGAAAATCGGCATTATCTCGCTGCAGGGAGCTGTCCCTGAACATATATCAATGACATCTCAAGCTCTTAACAGTCTTGGATTAAAGGGTGAAGTTGTTGCAGTCCGTCACCCGAAAGAACTGACTGAATCCTCTGCACTGATACTGCCCGGCGGAGAAAGCACTACAATCTCAAAACTTCTCAAAAGATTCGAGTTACATGATCCTCTTATAAAAGCCGCAGATGAAGGGATTCCAATCATGGGAACCTGTGCTGGATGCATTCTAATGGCAAAAGAAGGAGACGATGAAGTAGCAAAAACCAAGACTGAACTCCTGAAGATCATGGATATGAAAGTTAACCGCAATGCCTTCGGCAGACAAAGAGAGAGTTTTGAAGCTGAACTTGATATTCAAGGGTTTAATTCATCATTCCCCGGGATATTTATCCGAGGTCCCCTCATTGAAGAAGTCTATGGGAAATGCAAAGCTCTTTCATACTATGATGATAAAATCGTCATGGCAAAACAAGATAACTTATTAGGACTGAGTTTTCATCCTGAATTGTCTGGAGACTCAAGAATTCATGAGATGTTTCTCAAGATGATTTGATTAGAGAATGATCCACATAAACCAGAATCAGCACATATCAAGTTTACATGCACCAACTCCTTCAAAGTATAGTCTGAATCAATAGGAATATGCTCCACTGAAAGCGTACAGTCTCAGAGTTATGTCTTTATTGATTTGATTATACTCTCCAGCTTCGAAAGGTAGCCGTTTTCTTCTATAATCGTGCCGGTAACAATAACATCTGCACCTGCATCTTTCACTTCCTTGGCAGCCTCAGCATCGCGGATGCCTCCTCCCACAATCAAAGGCACCGAAATGGACTTTTTTACATATGATATCATATCAGAAGGCACATGCGCAGGAGCCCCGCTGCCTGCCTCAAGATATATCGAGCGCATGCCGAGAAGTTCTCCGGCCATGGCATATGAAGCAGCAAGTTTGGGATCATCACGTGAGATCACGTCTGCTTGTCCAACTTCACCGACTTTCATTCCTGGTGCCACGATTATGTATCCCATTGAAAGAGGTTCCAATCCAAGCTTTTTAACAGCTGGTGCACCTGCAACCTGTTCCCTTATGACCCAGTCCAGACTTCTAGAGTTAAGCATGCTCATGAAGTAAATAGCATCGCAGTGAGGAGACATGGCTTCTGCACCGGAAGGAAAATAGATCGACGGGACATCTGAGTTGTCTTTAATTTCTAAAGCAGTCTGGTCAAGATTTTCCTGAGTTACACCGGTAGAACCGCCGATCATAATTGCATCAGTCCCAAGAGAACAAGCGTCCCGGGCAATTTTCCCAGCCTGTGCAGGATCCTGAGATGCAGGATCAATAAGAGTCATGTGTAAAGCGCCGGTTTTCAGCTTCTGCAAAAGATAATCTTCAACACTCATAACAACCCACCCAGTAAAAATGCGATCAACGCAACGAACATGCCATATTTTGCAAATTTTTGTCCATTTTTAGGATTCTGATGGAGAACTACGGCAGAATATATGAATATTGCATCTGCGACCAGAACCACCACCAGATATGCTAATCCAAACCTTCCTGTCAAGTATGGTTCGAACGATAATATAACTGCTAAAACAAATAAGATGGAAGATATTACTGAAGCATTCCTCTTCCCAATTTGCTTTGGAAGAGTCGTGCGGTTAAAGTCGGCGTTCATATCCTGCACATCTTTAACAATCTCCCTTCCAAGTGTGGCCAAGAAAGCCATCAGTCCCATAGGAATTGTAACTTCGATGTGTCCTGTGATAGCGCCGCCTAAAAAGAAGAGAGCTGAAGTTAACCAGGCTATGGACAGATTTCCAATGAGGCCGAGTTTTTTTGTTTTCAGCTCGTATGCGATCATTACTGCAGCTGCTACGATTGTAATGATGAAGGGAACCAGCCCTAAGAACACTGAAACCGCACACGCAATGATGAATGTGGCAATTGAGATGTTTTTAGCAGCCTGAGGTTTTATTTTCCCAGATGGAAGAGGACGCTCTGGATGTGCGAGTTTATCCAGATCGCGGTCAAGATAGTCATTGAGAGAGTTTCCACCCATGATGAAGAAAATCACTGTAATGCATCCCAAAACTAACTCAACAGGGTAATCTACAATATCCCTGCCGACGGCGATCAGCACCCCGAGAACTACACCAAATGCGCCCATGATGCAGTTTCCAATACGGAATAGCTGCAGATATCTATTCACGAGGGTCAATCTGCAATTGAGATATAATCTCTTTCATATTCCTCACTCGCTTCGCAATTATTATAAGGACCCCGGTTAGTGAGTGAAAAGATGTCTGCGGATGCAAACGAGGAGATAAAGTGGATTTACTCGCTCGTGGAAAAACATTTCCCGATATACGAATCGAAGGTAGATGCCAATAGCATCACGCTATATGTCAATCCAAAGGACAGAAGTACAGTAAGCGCCGAATTCAGCGAGATTCAGAAAGAGCTTAAAAACAAGGGTTTCATAGCAGCTTTTGATTATACTGGCGGAGAATATATACTGCTGGTTCTCAGAGGACCTGCCCCGCAGCAGAAGTCAAAGAAAAAGACACTGCTGAATAAAGTTCTCCTGGTACTGACATTTATAACTACAACGATAGCAGGAATGGTGCTATGGTCCGGATACGATTCTTCATCGGGCATGTGGACTCTGCAGACAGCTCTGATGGGTGCCGTGACTTTTGCAGTTCCTTTGATGGCAATTCTTGGGATTCATGAATTAGGTCATTATTATGCTGCAAAAAGGCATGGAATTAGTGCATCGCTGCCATACTTCATTCCTTCCATCCCCCCGTTTGGAACATTCGGGGCATTCATATCACTCAGAGAGCCCATGCCGGACAGGAAAACTCTGGTGGATATCGGAGCAGCCGGTCCAATGTGCGGATTCCTAGTTACTATACCAGTAGCGATTCTGGGTCTGTATCTTACAGGGCAAGGCGGAGTTGTGGCTGGAGACATTAGTGCAGGAGCTGCATATGTCACGATTCAGCCGATTTACAATCTCATGGCATATTTCTTCCCATCCGTAGATGGTTTAGTTATGCATCCAACGGCTTTCGCCGCTTGGGTAGGGTTCTTTGTTACTGCCATCAATCTTCTGCCTGTAGGACAGCTGGATGGAGGGCACATTGCCAGAGGACTTTTTGGAGACAAAGCCAAATATCTTGGATATGCGGCATTTCTTGTGCTGTTCATATGTGCACTGCTCTATGACGGTTGGCTCCTGTTCGCTCTGCTGGTAATTCTGCTGGGCATAACACATCCCGCTCCATTAGACAACATGTCTAAGATTGATAATAAGACCAAAGCATTCGGAGCAATAACACTGCTGCTGATTCTCATAACGTTTGTACCAGAGCCACTGCACGTAGCTGAAGCTGATTATTCATTTAATGTTGAAAATGTGCAGTATCCTGAAAACTCGATAGTATTTGAGCTTGTGAATACAGGAAATACAGGATACGATGTTGAAATATCCCTGTCTGAGAAAGTGGAGTATAAAATATGGGCAGACGGGATCGAAGTTGACGGAAAGCTGCATATTGACAGAGAAAGTTCAAAGGAAATACGGGTAGAAGCATATCCAGACGATCCTGAAATAAAAAAGGTTACGGTCTACCTGCATTCTCCTGGAGATGAAGATATACAAATATTCAATCTCGCTTCCTGAGGATATAATAATGTCTTGTAAGAGATCTGTGCACCCTTTGGAAGTGACTTTCACATATCTCTAAAGAATATCTACATTCTGGACATTCGCGAGGAAGTACAATTCCACAGAGCTTCCCCTCTGAGAGTATGTCAGAGACTGATTTTAAAGCACGATCATACAGAGATGTGAGCTCTTCATTCCTTGTGCTCGTAGAACGACCGTACGGCGGGTCTGTGACGACTGTAGTAATGTTTGAAAACATTTCAGGAACGCTCCCAATATCTGAGACCTGCACATCAGCATCAAATCCAAAATACTGAAGATTCTCGATACAACCGTCTACCATCAATGGATCAATGTCAGAGCCGGCAGCCTTTATACCCATGGAAGCTGCCTCTAGTAAAATCCCACCGGTGCCGCAAAAAGGATCCAACAGGGTCTCTCCTTTTTTTATTCCAGTAAGATTGATGAGTGCCCTGGCATATCTAGGATGGAGAGAAATAGGCGAAAAGAAAGGCCTTTTTGCCACTCTTCTGTCTTCAAAAACAGCTCTGTCGATCTCACGTTCAGAAATATAAAAATGGAGGCCGGATGACAGCAGCACCCTCAACTCTACATCAGGATTTTTTAGATTTACTTTGCAGCCTTTTTTCATGCTTGCACCGATAGCTGCACTTAAGGCTGCAGCATTGACTTCACACATAGACTGCCCGAATTTTTTAGCCCTCACGGCAAAAGTTCCTTCGGGGATTTCCAGCATTGACGCGAATTCTTCTGCATCTTCCAAGCGGCATGATCCAAGATACCTGCCGATGCGCCTAGTCAATGCTACTCTTTCACAAATATTGTTTAAAAATTCGGGCCTGAATGCAATTACTGCATAACCTTCTCCAGAAGTGACTAAGTGTGACTCATCAGTTTCAGATCTGCAGAGAGCAACAGCTTCTGCTGCCGGAAAAGTGTCGTGTTCTCCCGATAATTCAAAAAAATAAGGAATGAGGCCTCTATGAGGCTCCATTGGTTTAGTCTCTAACTCCCTCTTCGCTAACAGTTATAACTGCCTCCGCTTCGGGGAGGTTCGGAGAGTCTATCAATCTTGCGATACGTTTTCCGCCTTTGCTCTTACGAAGATATAAACGGTATGTAGCAGCGTGGCCTACAATATGACCTCCGATTGGCCTTGTAGGATCCCCGAAGAACGCGTCCGGCTTTGAAGATACCTGATTTGTTACTGCAATCACTGCATTATGGAGATCTGCAAATCTCAGAAGGTCGTGCATATGTTTGTTTAGATTCTGCTGCCTTTCAGCCAGCGATCCGCGTCCCACATATTCTGCACGGAAGTGTGCTGTCAGAGAATCTACAATCAGCAGTTTAACATTCATCTCATGAGCCAGCTCGTTGGCTTTTTCCACCAAAAGCATTTGATGGTGAGAATTGAACGCACGTGCCACATGTATCTTTTTCAGGACCTCTTCTGGATCCAGATCCAGGGCAACAGCCATCTGAACGATACGCTCCGGTCTGAATGTGTTTTCAGTATCTATAATGAAAACATCTCCGTTTAATCCGCCTTCTTCAACAGGCCTTGTAGCATTTACAGCCAACTGGAAGCAGATCTGTGTTTTTCCACTTCCGAATTCTCCAAAGAATTCGATGATCGACTGACTTTCAAGCCCTCCGCCCATCAATTCATCGAAGGCCTTGGAACCTGAGCTCAGCCGGTTTATGCCTTTTCTGCGTTCCAGAATGATGTCTCCGGTTTCAAATCCGCCTACATCAGCCATCTGTTTTGCAGATGCAATGATCTTTGTAGCTGTGCTTTCTCCGATCTCCACTAATTCTGCCAGGACCTTTGGGGACTCTACCGCGATAGCCATTAAATCGCTATAGCCGGCGTCACGCAATTTTTCCGCAGTTGCAGGTCCAACTCCAGGCAACTCTTCTATGGTGTTTCCGGTCATTTTATACCTCAAGTTTGTAAGCTCATAGTTAGTTTATAAACTTATTTTGGGGGTAGGTGAAAGTACCCCCCCCCCTACACGATTTAACAAGAACGTGCGAAGATTGAAATTTTCGAAATGTATCCATCTCAAATCCAACTCTTGATGGCACGGGGGGACTTGACACGATAGATCTTAAAAATATTAACTATAACAGGATTTTTAAAAGATATGATCTGGATTTAGAATCTCAAGAAGATCCAGAAGAACTTGTATACAGGCTGGTTCCTGAAGAAACCCATCTCAGAAAAGTAAGCGAAGATATCGTGTTCATGCGCTATAAAGACATCTCGGAGGATGTTACTTCTGCCATGGAAGTTTTCAGCCCTGAAGAAGTTATTGAACAGGGCTTGATCAAAGGTATGGAGATTGTCAGCGAACTTTACGGCCGGGGAATATATTACTTTCCACATGTAATGATGGCTGCTGATCTTATGGATCGCGGTCTGAAGATGTGCGAGTCTCATTTAACCAAAGAACGAGAGACTAAAGGTAAAATCGTGATGCATGTGGCTGAGGGAGATCCTCATGATATCGGCAAGAATATTGCTGCTGTACTTTTGAAATCAAATGGATATTCAATAATAGATCTAGGAAGAGATGTACTGATGCAGGATGTCGTTAATGCTGTAGAAAAAGAGAAGCCCGACATAGTCACCGGCACAGCTCTTATGACCACAACCATGTCAGCCTTTCCTAAGATTGCTTCAAAACTTTATGAAAAAGGTATGGAAATACCGTTCATGTGTGCTGGAGGTGCAGTCAACAGGGATTATGTAGAGTCATTTCCGATGGGGATATACTGCGTCAAAGCTGCTGATGGTCCAGATCTTGCAAACAGAATTGTAACAGAAGGATGGGACTGGAAAAAAATCAGATCAAACTGGGACCGCATAATTACCAAAAACAGCAAAATGAGGGGTGAATGAGATGTCTTTGAAGCGTTACACCCGGATGGAATATACATCTCCAGACGATATGGTTTTTGGAGAAGCTAAGTATCCAGTATCATATGGGCTGGGACAGGTTATCGGAGCAGGAGTCGTTGTACCAGAGATTAAATTTGCTCCCCGCGTCGGCAGCGAAAAGACCCCAGAGAGCCTGAGAAGAGAGTTTGTTGATTATATCACGAGAGATGTTCTAGACAGAGCTGTAACTCTGGGATTTCCAGCAGTGCAATTGGAAAATGAGCATATCTCACACATGACTAATGACGTTGAGCATTATGCAAAACCGATAGTCTCCGGCCAGAAAGAACTGATGCAGAAATATCATGATCAGTATGATATCGCGCTTTCTATCAGGCATACGATTGCAGACCCGAGGATGGCCGAGTTAGGGTTGAGAGAAGAAATGGATCAAAAGCATTCTTACCCTCAGAAGATCATTGATTCGTGCCATGTAGCCGCAGAAAATGGTGCAGATCTGCTGTCAATTGAATCCATAGGCGGAAAGGAACTTGCAGATTATTCTCTTTTAAGACAGGATATCAGAGGGTGGCTTTTCGGTATAGGTTACCTTGGTTCAATAGATATGGAATGGCTCTGGCCACAGATCGTTCATATTGCTAAGAAGAATAGGATCAGAGCCGGCGGCGACACATGCTGCGCCGGAGCTAACACGGCGATGTTTCTGGCAGGCGGGTATATGGATAAAGAAATCCCCAGGACATTTTCTGCAGTAACTAGAGCTATTGCCGCTACACGCACTTTAGTAGCGTGGGAAGCCGGTGCTACCGGACCAGACAAAGACTGCGGATATGAAGGCCCGATTGTCAAAGCCATCTCTGGTAAGCCCACATCTCAAGAAGGTAAGAACTCGCACTGTGCTCACATGGACTTAATGGGCAATTTAATCGCTCAGGTCTGTGATTTGTGGTCCAATGAGTCTGTAGAATACCACCCTGAATTCGGCGGCTCTTCTGTTCAATGCTGGCTGGGGAATATTGGGTATGAAGCTGCGCTCATGAATACTGCAAAGCAGCTGAAACAAGATCGTCTTCTCCGTGATCTGTATATGGCAACGGACAGATACAGAAGCCCAGAAGCTTTCATTTTAGCATATGATAATGCATACAAGATTGGGCAGGCCATTGTAGAATATGGCAGCGACATATACATGAGAGCTAAGGCTGCTGCGATGACTGCTGCTAAATTGATTGAAGATGAAAGTAAGTTCGGAAGACTAAAATTGTCTAAACATGAACAGGATATGCTGAGAAAGATAATTACTGACCTCAGCGCTCTTCCTGACGAAGAGGGGAAATTCGTAGATCAATGTCTTTCGGTTTACAAAGATGTACCTAAATTCAATCCTAAGAACTATGATCTCTACTATTGATACAGCACGGAGAAACAATCAATGAAGATGCCGGAAATCATTGAGGAGATCATGTTCGCTCCATGCGGAATGAATTGTAAAGTCTGCTATAAGCACTGCTATCACAAAAAGCCCTGCAATGGTTGTTTGAAGAGTGATGCTGAAAAACCGGAACACTGCCGTAAATGCAAGATTAAAGACTGTGTTCAATCCAAAGGGTTAGATTACTGCCATGAGTGTTTAGATTTTCCTTGTAAACAAATAAAATATCTCGAAAAAAGTTATAACACAAAATATCAGACAAGCCTGATTGAAAATAGCGAGTTTGTACATAAACATAATTTAAAAGAATTCATGGAACAGCAGAAAGAAAATTATACTTGCTCAAAATGCGGCGGCATTATTTCCATTCACGACAAAGAATGCAGCGAGTGTCAGGAAAAAATGAAGAATTGATGTTTTGCTTATTTTGGAAGTAAACTATGAGTCTAGGTTTTAACACATTTTGAATTGAGCCGATACTGAGAAAAATTTTCAAAAATAAAATAAGAAAGAAGTTTACTGACGCTTTCGCGTTCAGTAAGTTAGTTTGATTTACGCTTATCATCACTTCTTCATGAAGTAATATGCTAAAGCGATGATGATGAGAATGATAATTACTGCTGCGATTATGTAGTATATTGTGTTGTCGCTGTTATTGTCATCATTCTTGTCATCAGGGTTGTCTGGAACTATTGGTTCCTGAGCTTCATAGACGATTATGAACTTTGAAAGGTGATTTGTTTCAAACGATACCTGATTGTCTTTATATGAACAGTTCATTTTTTCGATTGAACCGTCATCTTTGAGATAATAAACAATCAAGTTGTTTTGATCTTCTCCCTCTTTGAGTTCATAAGGTATCGATACAGTAATTGATTTACCGTTGAAGCTTGTAACATACTCGTCTCCTAAGCGGAGATTGATGTCATATACAGGATTGTCTCCTGCTGTCTTCTTTTGTTCTTCTGTTAGCTTATCTTTAGCATCATCTACTTCAATGATCAAAGTGTCTGCTTCTGCATTGTTTTCTAATATTTCTGCAAGAACTTCTTTTTCAATAATTACTTCTCCTTCTGAAGTTGCTATTGAAATTGAATCAATGTTGTTATTGTTTTCAATCTTCTTTGAAATTGTTTCTAAATCTGAAACAGATATTGATACAGATGTTACTGTTCCTTCTACATTGTCTTTATCAACTATGCTAAGCGTGTTTGAGCCTGATGCGACTGTTTCATGAACTAATTCATCTGCTTTCTTGTCATCTACCTTAATTTCTGCGTTTCCGCTGCTGTCAGGTATGATAGGTTCTTCCGGTGTATCAGGAGTTACAGGTGGATTGACAGGGTATCCTCCGCTTCCTCCCGTGTATGTCCATTTAGCGTAGAGAGTCTTGTCTCCATTTATTGGAACAGTGAAGTCTGTGAATGGTGCTGTCAGTGTAGAGTCAGTATACCATCCTGCGAATGAGTATGATCCCAATCTTGAAGGATCTGTCGGTTCATCAACTACACCATTCTCGGTTATTGAGTAAAGTAACTCATTCGTTCCTGATGAGTCTTTGAAATATCCATCAGTTGGATTGAAGATTACAATCTTCTTACTTCCACTCTCTGTACCAGTCATAAATAAGTCTGGATTATTCGTTGTATTATTCAATCCTGATAAGACTAGAATGTTGTTTGTGAATTCTGCATCTGCGTCAGAGATTTTTATGATGTTGTAGTTATCATACAGTATTCCGGCAGTATATGTTTTTGTAAATTTATTATCAGAAATAGTAAGTGTTGTGGAGTTGCCTTCATTGACATTAAGCCTTATTGCACGTCCTTTGGAAAAGTCAGGAGTGCCATCTGATCTATCTTCAATACCATCATTATCAGAATCCCAATTGTTTATTTCATTGTTTGAAATAGTAATTTCTGTAAACTCAATGTTTGAAAGCTGCAGAGCATTGTATGCTGTGCCTGAGATGAGATTGTTTTGAATGGTCAAGGATTTACCAGAACCTCCATAACTTATGAAAATTCCACGTCCATACTGCGATAGCAAAGTGGAATCTGATGAGGATACATTTTCAATAGCATTCTTATCGTCTTCCATTTCACCGCCGATAATTACATCTCCAGTGCAATTCTCTAGATAGATTGCATTGACTTGAATGGTGGAATCACCATCAACTACTGATTCGGTAATACCTGTGAAAGTACATCCTTTAATTGTTACATCATTTGCTTTATAGATATACAGGCCTTTTTTTTCGAAAGTAGTATCTTTGATCTCTAATTTCCCAGATCCTTGAATGTTCTTAATGATTAAACCATCATCATTAACAGCTAAGTTATTTAATTTCAATTCACCATTATTAGTTAAAGTTGCCTTAGAAATGTCTAACAATCCACCAGTAATGGTCCATGTTTTCTCATTAGAAATTGTATATGTTTTCACCACATCATAATTACTACTATTATGTTTTGTAAACTCTTCATCACCGTTATGCTCATGTCCACCAGCTGCAATTACTTTGTCTGTAGTTCTAAGATTCAATTCAACATCTGCATTGTCTAAGCCAGTTCCTAGATAAATATCAGCGATTTCACCACCAGTGATATTGAGCGTGGCTTTACCAGTCACAGAACCTGTAGTATTAGATGAATTCTGTGAAGCTCCAACATAAAGGTTAGTGATCTTTCCACCATTAACTGTAATTGTTGGATCTTTTAACAAACCTCTATTAACAGAGAAAACCATCTCAATGTTTCCATTATCGATATTTATTGATGCTGTTGGACTAGTAGATCCGTTTGAACCGCCTGCGATGAGTTCTGTTATCCGTGTAGTATTTCCTGAAATGTTAATTTCTGCATTATTTACATGAGAATATCCCTGGCCTCCACCCATTACATATGTAGCAGTTCCTCCAGAGATTGTTATAGAAGCCTTTTCTGAAATCGTAGTGTATGGATTTTCACTTGTACCTGGAGACGACATTCCTGTGACGGAACATGCTCCACCCCCCATTATGAAATTAGTAGTACCACCAGTCATACTGATACTAGAATTGGCTACGGTTGAATAGAGAAGTCCTCCACCATAGATTGTCGTAAGTGTTCCATCAGTGACAGATATATTTGCAGTGCCGGTTACATCCGCTTTGGTTGATTCAGACGTTCCGTAACCTCCACCATAAAGGTAGGCTACATTTCCACCAGTCATTGTGATACTTGTAGAAGTTACAGGTTTATTTTTAGATCCTCCAAATATACTAAAAGATGAAAGATCAAATTTATCAACAAATGTTGTACTAGAGCTTGACCCAAATATTATCTTTGAATCACAATCATTAGCTCCTTTCGAGATAGTGATTGCATTTCCATTGGCAAAAATGCGCTTGTCTATGTTAATAGTCAATGGAACCAGAGTGTCTACATCACGAATCCCCTTTTCTAAAACAATACCATCTTTAGATTCATTGTTCAATTTTACTGCATGTGGAATCTGCGAAAACTCATGATCTGATAAATCAGAAGTTTTTAAGGTGCCATCGCTATCGATGTGATAATCTCCAATATATACATTATAAACCGCATTGTTTATTGTTGCTGTAAAAGTAATGTTAAGTTCTGTATATTCACCACTGCTATTTTGACCATATGAAGCCCTATTAAATACGGCAATTCCCATTCCCCAGTTTGTAGGTCCGTCACCAGACTTTACTTCATTGGGACTTCCAAAGACGTTGATTGTTGCGTTATTGATTATTACAGTACCTGACCTGATATCAAATCCTGTCTTTCCTGTGAATGTTCCACCAGTGACATTTAATTTGTCACCACCGGGGAAATAAATCGCTGCAGTATCTGTTGAGGTATATTGCCCTCCGTTGATCACTATATTAGACCCACATGAATTTCCATCCTTAGATGCAATAGTTCCATTTGTAGAAATTGCAGAGTTAACTGAGATTATATTTGAATTTGTAACATTGAGATTTGCTTTACTGAATACTGCTACACCATAATCTGCGCTTGTGATGTTTACATTATTTAGAGTTAGAGTCGAGTTATTCGCAGAAGTTGCACCTTCTACCAATCCTACTCTGATAGGAGATTTATCATCTGCTGAACCAGTAGTCTTATTGTAAACAATTGTACCATTCTGAATATTTACTGTTGCACCATCTGCAACAATGAGTCTATTAGAATTAGACTCCTTATCAATCTTATTAATTATGATCTGCTTGTAATTGAGATCCAACGTAACGCCATCTGCAATATTGACTGAAGTACCATCATCAATCGTAATTGATTTGATAGCCGAATCTAAAACAATATTAGCATTCGCAGTATTGAGAGCAGACCTAAGTGCTGATTCGTCTGATACTGTAGTTCGGGTAGTTCCATCACTCAAAACAATTGAATCGGAGTCAGAATTTCCGATCCCCCCCCCCAGACATGTCTATCTGAGACAAGGGAACGAGTAGCATCAAAGCTGCAACAAATACAGCTGAAGCAAGTATTAACTTAACCTTATTGTTCATTTGCTCACCATTAAATTACACAGTGTGGATTCAAAGAAACACTGGCTGGTTTATTTTTCATGGCATTTGTGCGGCTTTAATCTACACTTGTAAATATTACGGATTGGCATAATTAAATGTATATATGCTAATAAGGATGAGATTCTCACATTAAAGAAAAATAGCCTGATTTTGAAAGAATACATCCTATCAATGTTAATATCAACCATCTTGTCTATATCGTCGTTCGTTGTATCTTCCAAATACTTTTCAAAATACATTCTGGCATTATTTACGAGAATATCTACATTGGAAATTTGCAACAATGCCTCTTTTATCTGTTTATCATTCCGAATATCTACTCAATAAAACTCAAAACCATCAGGCGGATTTTGAATATCAAATACGACCACATTCATTCCCATGGACTTCAATTTTCTCGCAATAGCAAGCCCATACCGGAACTCCTTCGGTAACAATCACAGTTTGTTTTTCTTGTTGTTCCAAGATTCACTCCGCTTCACTTTCAGTAGAAATTTTAATCACGACAGTCGTTTGATCGGTATTATTCCATATGGAATGAGGCATCATACCGTTTACAAAAAAAGATTCATTTTTTCTGACGATAAACGTCTGCTCCCCAAGTATGATCTTTGCCTCTCCGTCAACAACAATAAAAATGTGATTCTCTTTGTGTGTATGGTTTCCCTCTGGCCCGCCACCGTCCTTATCGATATAAGCGATTGCTCCCCATTTGATTTTTCCATTTTCATCAAATAGTTTTTTGGCCGAAAATCCTTTGTGATTAGGCGGTGTAGTAAACTCCTGCGTGTATAACTCCTCCATTTTACATAATTTTTATTTAAAAAATTAAAATAAAGAGGTTTGGTTAGGCTTATTCAGCACTAACTGAACTTCTCTGCAGATCTTTGATCTGGAAGCATTTCTGAGGGCAGGCGCGCTCACATCTCAGACAGGCAGTTCCATTGCAGCGGTCTGAAAGTACCTGAATTTCATAGCCTTCTGCAGCATCATTTACAGAAATTGCATCTTCTGGACATTCTTTAACACATTTCTGACAGCCTGTGCATCCGCTGAATGATCTCTTTAAACCGATACCGATTTCACGAAGAACTTTAAGTCCCTTATCTCCCAGATCGGGAATATCTCTCTGCACGACTTTAATGACTTCAGCCGGTTTGATTGTAGTCGGCAGGGGCTGAATATCTGACAGCTCCAGCATCATGTTGTATGTCTCTATCGGCATACCTTCCTGCCAGTAAGCCAGTTCTTGAATGAACACAGACTCAAAGATCTTGTCGGTAGCAAACATAATATGATTGGCTCTGATCGAATTTGCGAGAGACTGCAGTTTATCAACCATTTCTGGATCTTTGACAATATCTGTAGCCATAGACAGAGAGGTGTTGCCGAACTGATATATTGTATCAACTGAGGGCGGAAGCAGACCGACTCTCTGAGCCTTCAAAGCATCCACATATGTACCGGATGCCCCGCTCATGAACATTGTGTCAAGCTCATCAAATTTAATTCCAGCAGTCTCAAGCAGAGTGAAATGTCCGGCTCTCATGGCACCAAATGTCTTGGCAGCTTCTAAGAAATCATCCTGTGTGATGATGACCCCGTCCTGAAGGTGCAGGCAGCCGTCAGTCGTAGTGATCTTGGATTTTACAATTTCTCCGTTTTCAAGAGCAGTGGCGATAGCAGCGATCACACCAGTTCCTGTAATTCCTTTTGCCATGCCATGCATAGGACCTTCTTCAATTACGGTTCCAGTATTGATTTCGATAGAGTCTCCTTCTCCTACAAGCATGTCATCTCCAAGAACTTTGCATTTCCAGTAGAATTCAGACTCAACATCGGAAATGGCACCTGGAGAAGCGAGCATACCGGACTTAATCTGCTGCCCTTCTATGGCAGGACCAGCGGCGGCGGAACCTGTGAGAATTTCATCTCCAACCTTCAGAGCCATTTCTGCATTTGTACCATAGTCAGTAACTAGGACATTGTCTTCACGTTCCAGAAGCCCGGTTTTATACATCATGGCAAGAGCATCTGCTCCGATTTCATGCCTGATGGCTGGAGGAATGTATACTGGAACACCTTCACGCAGATTCAAGCCCAAGTCAACAGCAGGTATGACCTTCGCATCTCTTTTCTGAGGTTCTACACCTTTTGATTTGAGCGTGTTCTCTCCGACATATGCAAGATCTCTGACCTCCATATTCTGAAACATAGAAAGCTGAATTGGATTTCCGCAGACAGCTACCCTTTCGACTTTGCTGAGGTCAATATCAAGTTCCTGCATCAGGCGGTTTGCTGTGTCGATCAAAAGTCTGTTTGCTAAATTCTGATCGACTTCGATACAGAAAGTAAGATGATCAACAACATTTGCACCAGGCACGGGGTGACGGACTGTTATTGCCGTAGAATGTATTTTCTTGCTGTCCAAATCCACAGCGTGCATTCTCATACCGCTGGTTCCTACATCTATTGAAACTCCATACATATTATACACCATCAAAGGTTACGTTATGAGCGTGGTTATGCTCATGTTTCTTAAAATTTAATTTGACTGCCTTGTCAATGCTTTTCAAGCTATTCATCATAATGTTTTCCAATTCATCATCTGAAACACCCATGGCCGCAGCCATGTATTTTATTTCACCATCAACGACTGGATCGTTTAGTTTATCATCCATATCAATACCCATTGTAGGATCGACCATATTGAGTTTGAGAGTGCCGTTGGCAGAGATGAAAAGTTTGACGTGTCCGAGCAGAATGCCTCTTTTTCTGACTATTTCATCGGCAGTAGAGATTACTGCAGCTCTGGCAGCCTCCACCAATTCTTTTTTAGAAACACTGCCGTGAAAGTGAGCTTCCGTACCAAATGAGCCGGCATCAGCTGCTTCTTTGGAGTTTTCCATCATGCCGCCTCCAAGAGTTTAATCAGATTGTCTACTCCATCCCCATTTTTAGCAGAAATGAATACGATCTGGGCTTCCCTGTTTACTTTTTTAACGATTTTTTCTGTTTCTTTGATCGTATCTTCATCGACTGCATCGATCTTATTCACTGCTACGATATCAGCACCTGCAATCTGCCTGCTTACAAACAGCTCTGCTTCTTTAAACAGATTAACGGCCCGGAAAGCATCGATCAGAGAGATGGTAATCATCCTCTCTTCACCGACCATGGCCGTCCTTACCAGCTGCACTATCTTGGTTGGAAAGGCTATTCCTGTAGGTTCGATTATAATCAAGTCTGGATCATAATCATTTTTAATTTGTTTCAGAGTATGCTGCAGACTGCCTGATAACGAGCAGCAGATGCAACCTTCTGCAAGTTCAACGGACTTCAGCCCGCTGGAATCAATCACTGAGCCGTCAACGCCTACTTCGCCCACTTCATTAACAATAATAGCTACGCGTTTCCCTTTAGCGCTAAGTGCTGTACCTAATCTGATCAGCAGAGTTGTTTTTCCGCTGCCTAAAAAACCGGCTATCTGGCAGATTATCATCGATGTTTCACCGTAGTTGGGATTTTTAACATTTTCCCAAATTTGTAGTATTGAAAAACAATAGTGTAAAAAATTTGCACGTTTCATTTATCTATTTAGAGAATGCATATTCAATCATATTTAGGATAAGAGGTATAACGATTAGCAGGATCTTGGAAGCGTTTGACAGTGATGTCCTTGCCTATGGAGATTTTCATAAGATCTTCTCCAGCCAGTACCCTTGTCCCAGAATTTTCTTTAATGTACTTGACCTGCTTATCCACTCCCTCACGCAGAAGCTTCATTCCAAGATGTGTTAGGATAACCATCTCGGGAACGATTTCTCTGGCAAAGACTGCTGCTTCTTCCGTGCACAAATGGAAAGGAACTTTCGCACACAAAGGTCTTGTCAAATTAAGAATGAGAACGCGTGCTCCCCGATGAGCGGCGATCACCTTGTCAGTTATCTCACTGTCACTGACGTAAGAGATTATGCCGTTGCGTGTATGAATCCTAAATCCTACGCCATAAGGATCTGAATGCTGTGTTGGCGTAGCATCAATTACCATATTACCAATGCGGAAACGGTCGCCGGCAGAGACTGCTGATACTCTGGCGCAGATCGAGCGGTGATAATTAGAAATCGGAGAGTCAAATTCACCTTCACCCAGTATGACACTTTTGCTTCCTATAAGTGCACCTCGTTTAACTATTCCGCCGTGGCTCATTCCCTCTGTTAGAATTTCTGCATCAGAATAATGATCTGGATGACAGTGTGAAAGCAGTATGCCGTCTGTTTTTATGGGATCAATTGAAAGACGTTTCATATTGTACAAGGCTGAAGGACCGGGATCGATGTGCAGCCGAAGAGTATCTGCTAGATAGATGCCGCCGGTTGCCCTGGCTTGGTACATTGTAGCAAAGCGGCCTCCGCCCGTTCCTAAGAACGTTAATCTGGTAGTCTGTAATTCTGGCATGATCTCGGACTTTAAGCTCATTGATGCATTCCGCAGGATTTAATGTGCAGTCATCATTCTTTTCCTGAAATTTTCTGAGTACATATCAACCAACTTACTCAGCCGTGTAAAAACGGAGCTGCTTTTCAAGAAAGTAAAGAGATTTGCATAAAATACCCTATTACATGCTAGCATATAGAATTTGGTTACCCGCAGAGTATATATCTTGTTGAATTCAATCAATCGTTGTTATTATGCGCACACTCATTAAAAATGGAAAAATAGTGACTCAGAATTGTAACAGGGAAATTATCGATGGAGACATTCTTATTGAAAACGACCGGATTGTTTCTATCGGCAGATGTGATGAATCAGTCGACAAGATTATTGACGCAGCAGGCGACATAATTCTCCCTGGTTTGATTAACACTCATACTCATGTTTCCATGACTTCCTTGAAAGGCCTGGTGGATGATGTAACTTTCCCGGCTTTTCTGGATAAGGTTTTTCATTTGGATGACATAAGGACACCCAGGGATTTGGAAGCTGGAGCTGCTCAGGGCTGTATCGAAATGATCCGCTCAGGCACTACTACATTTTTAGACCTATATTATTCTGAAGACATAATTGCCAAGGCTGTTGAGAGATCAGGCATAAGAGGGGTTCTAGGATGGGCTGTGTTGGATCAGCAGTTCACGACTCAGAAAGGAGACCCGCTTGACAACTGCAAAAGGTTCTATAATGAATTCAAGAACCACGACAGAATATATCCAGCAGTTGGGCTGCAGGGAGTTTATGTATGCTCAACTGAAACATTCATGAGGGCTAAGGAGTTCGCATTAGAAGAAGATCTGACTCTGACATTTCACTTATCAGAAACTAGAAAGGAAGTGTCAGACTGCAAGAAGAAAGAAGGGTTCAGACCAGGCGACTACCTAGCGAATATTGGATTCTTTAATGATCACTGTGTAGCAGCCCACTCTGCATGGCTGACTATGAACGAAGTAAGAGCTATGGCGGCAGCGGGTGTAAAAGTATCATCCTGTCCAGTTTCTAATATGAAACTCGCTACCGGCGGAGTTGCACCCATACCCGAGATGATTGATGCTGGTATGACTGTATCTCTTGGTACTGATGGCTCTACTACAAACAATTCTCTTGATCTGTTTGGAGAGATGAAATTCGTGTCGCTGCTGCAGAAATCTTCCAGATGGGACCCTACAGTCCTTCCTGCTCAACAAGTTCTTGATTTTACCACGATCAATGCGGCTAAGGCTTTGAGAATGGATTCTGAGATAGGATCGATAGAAGCTGGCAAGAAAGCAGATATCATTATTCTGGATGGAAAATCTCCCAATCTGCGTCCCATATTCCCAGAGACACTGGTTTCTAACATTGTTTACTCATCATACGGCCTCAATGTCAAGACGGTTATCTGTGACGGAAAGATCGTGATGGAAGAAAACACCATAAAAACGATGGATGAATGGAAAGAACTCGAAGAAGCTAATGAAGCTGCCCAAGAGCTTCATGAGTCCATCTAAACAGGTCTGGACAATCTTAAATCAGATTGTCCTCAAACCTTAAAATTACAAGAAAAATCAAATAAGTGACATCTAGATGTAGAAGTTAACAGCATTAAAACGTATGAAACTGATTTCTGGAGACTGAGGAGACTGCCTGATGGTATCAAAGTACGACTTTCAATCATACATATATCCAGACAAAGTGAATATTATACTCAATATGCATGGCAGACCTGAGTACTACAATTACTATGAACTCACAGATGATGGTATTGGAAGGTATATATCAAAACTGAAGTCAATAGCAAACGGAGAAGAGTATGAAAACTGGAATGACAATAAGCTGTCAGAAATGCCTGCCAATAAAGAAGGATTTTACGCACATCCCTGCTGGGTGCAACGGATCATCAGCTCTATACCATTCGGAAAGATTACATACAAAGCTGGATGGAACGAAATCAGTAGCAAAGAGCTGATAGCTGCAATTGCATCATTCAGACTCCAGAAGAATGTTTGCGTCAATGAAGAGGGAAATTTTGATATTGAAGGATATGAAAGAAATGTCGACAAACTTGATTTGGAGGAGGTCATATCTAACATTGAAAAATAGAATTTTTGAAAAATCAATGACATTGATGAATATCTACTGACGTGCAGGGCGCATTCATTCTGCAGTCTGCAATTATTTTATTCAACATATCAGTAAGTTCTCCTAAACGCAGATCGATATAGTGCAGAGTGTTCCTTTTTGAATACTGGCTGCTAAGGCGGGTATACATCATCGCTGAGAACTTGATCTTCAGATATTCTTTTTTTAGTTTTGGATGAAACTTGTGGGGGAATAGAATATGCCTAAGTTTTCAGAATTATTGTCATGCTAGAAATCAATGTTGCATCATATGCGTCCAATCATATACTCCTCCCAATCCCCGATCAGAGCTCAATAAACGCAAAAATCAGCCCATCCAAATGTATTTATATTATGTTAATGATAATGGTTTGGGTTACCATGCCACGACCCCGTATGTTCTGAATAGTGGAGTGTATAAAGGGCGGAGAGCGGAAGTCTCCACCCTTTTCGCTCAGATGTGTAATTTTCTATGTCTTTTTCCTCTCGCGTTCTATAATGTATCGGTTTTACAAGGGAAATTTTATCAGAAAGAAAATAACTTAGAGAGCGAAAAGCAGAAAGGGGTTTCTTGACCTCATCGGTGCATTTCGCAAAAAGGCGGATCATATAAATGAAAGTGATTATACACGATTTAGAGAACGAACAATTTGAGCTGATGTTTCCTCATATTGGTAAAGATACTCTTGTCATTTCCGATACAGGGCGCATCCGAAACTGTATCGGCTGCTTTGGCTGCTGGATTAAAACACCAGGAGAATGCGTGCTGAAAGACGGTTACGAGCAAATGGGAGCCATTCTTTCCCAGACGGAGAAAGTTATTATCATCAGTCGATGCTGCTATGGAGGGTACAGCCCTTTTGTGAAAAATGTGTTTGACCGCAGTATTCCTTATTGTCTGCCGTTTTTTAAGACAAAGAAAAATGAAACACACCACAAGCCACGCTACCAGAGTAATTTCTGCCTTTCCATATATTTTTATGGGGAACAGATCACCGCGCAGGAAATGGATACGGCACGGAGCCTCGTAAAAGCGAACAGCATCAATTTCTTTGTGCCACAGTATGAGGTGTCATTTTTGAAAACACCGGACGACCTGAGAAAAGCGGTGATGGTGCAATGAAAATTATCATTATAAACGGCAGTCCCAAACTGGGGGACAGTACATCCGGGCTAATGATTCAGTATCTCACTTCAGCAATCAACGGCCATGAGATCATAAGTTATAACGTCAACAGAGCACCCCTGACCGAAGCACAATTTGACGAAATGAAAAGCAGTGACGCGCTGGTTTTTGCGTTTCCTCTGTATGTCGACAGTATTCCAGCCCATCTGCTGCGAGTGCTGATAGATATAGAAAAACGGGAGTTTCTCAATCCTCAAACGCTGGTTTACTGCATTATAAACAATGGTTTTTTTGAAGGGCGTCAAAATCATATTGCCGTAGAGCAGATGAAACTCTGGTGCGAAGCCGCCCACTTGACTTGGGGACAGGCCGTTGGTATCGGTGCAGGTGAAATGCTCCCACTTGTAAAGAATATTCCGTTAGGGTATGGACCAAACAAAAATATCGGAAATGCGATTAAAACCTTGTCCAAAAATATCACGACAGCTGAAAGTGGAACGGACATCTTTATATCACCGAACTGGCCGAGGTTTCTTTGGAGGTTTCAAGGCTCTATAATGTTCTGGTATCCACGCGCAAAGGCGAATGGATTAAACATGCGCAAAATGCGGCGACGAATAGATCGTTACCATCTCTAACCACTCAATTTCAATTGTAAAAACACAATATTATAGTCGGTTATCTACGCCCACAGGTCTTTAATAAAATCCTCCGAAAACCTTAAAAACAAAGGATTTATCGCAATGTGTTCGCCTTATCCCTTTATACGATTTCACACGGTTTTATACCTTCCTTGCCACCTCATAAGGGAAAAAGCAAGGGCAAGAAAATCTGATAACAAGCTATAACAGCTTGTGGCAATCGGGAAACTGTGATTGCTCACAATTTCGTCGGCTCTGCGTCTTTGCGTCTGGCTCTTTGATAATATGTTGTTCTACCCAATAAACTGGAATCTACTTTTCTAATATTTTCTTTAAATCCATAACGAATTGTGCTTGCTGTTTTCTCAAATATGATTTTACAAACGGCCTCATAATTATTTTTTTGGCTGTTACACATTCTGTAAAATCTATTTGAGTTTTATTTCCTTTGGAAGTGAAAATGCCAATCCAATGTCCTTTCATATTACTGTTTTCCATATCAAATTCCCACCGTTTATATGGTTCTACAGTAGTAATCGTAAATTCGGTAGAATACCCTTGCTTTGTGTACTCAATAAAATGCATTTGATTTAAAATTTCAGTTTTACTCAAATCACTACGCCATGCACTATACTTATCAATAGCTAAAACAGTTTCCCAAACCTTATGAATATCACTACAAATAATATCTTTTATATTTGAAGTCACCATTTTTGCACTTCCTTTCAAATTTCAATTTATAGAGCAGTTAAATCTTGATCTACTGATCAAATGTGATTTTTCAGGACTAGACTGCCTGAAATTACATAAAATCATAAACATACAGGAAATATAAATAATAAAAGATATGAGATGGTGCTCATATCCTGAATTAAGATTTAAGGACTTTAACAGTAACTAGGTTTTGATCCATTGCACGGGAATAGCTGATCGAAGAACAGATTCCTTTGACTAAAAGAAGACCTTTTCCATCACCATCATACTTAATTGGATCAAATACTGGACCATCATCTTTGATTGTAATTACGATGTTGTCCTCAGCCTCTTTAATGTTTATATCCAGATAATGATTTTTCGATTCGTTTAATCCATGCTCGATAACATTCAGTGTTAACTCTTCGCAGCAAAGTTCAATACGATTCGTCACGGAAGCAGAAAGACCGCTGGAAACAAGGTATGAATGCAATTCATCCATCATTGATTTCATATCGCTTCCGTCTCCCTTCATGGAAACATCAAATATGAAAGCACCTTCTGGAGCGGTTTTCTGCAGAGTGAGCGTAGTGAGACCGCGCTTTTTATGGATAACATAAGCGGCTACTGAAGTTCCAGCCAGCACGATTAATTCTCCAATTGCGAATGAAGCCCAGATAAGATCGTTGTTCATAGGGACAAGAATAAGTGCCACCACTACAACCATCAGAGCTTGGGCGGAAGAGACTGCTGATGCTAGTTTCTTATGGCCCTGTATCTGATAGATTATCATAAGCATATAATTGATGCCATACAGCGGCAGGCAGAGGGAGAATATTCTTAATGCCGGTTCTGCAAAGTTCACAAGCTCTGGGTCAGTTAATCCAAAGAATGATGCGAATGCTCCTGGAAACAGGAATATGAGCGAGACAAGAACAGCTAGGCAGATGATGAGAATTTTAGTAGCAGCTTTGATAACCAGATTCATGCCTCTATAATCCTCAGAACCCTGCAGGACTCCTCCGATAGGCTGCATAGTCTGAGCAGTTCCGCCGATAAACATTGATGCAATCATCATCAAGTTCAGACAAACTGCCATGACACTTACCCCATCAGCACCTAAATACTGAAGAACGATAGAGTTCATTCCAAAAAGACGGACTGTCATAAGGGCAGACGCAAGAGCCACAGGGGCTCCCATTGCAAATATTGATCCGGCATATTTGATCCCAGAAAATTTGAATCTGAATACCCTTTCTTTTTTTGTGACGTGAATGAGAAGGATACAGACTCCCACCAGATAACCCAAAGAAGTAGCAAGCGCAGAGCTTCCCACTCCCAGATTCATAAATTCTATGAAGACTATATCTAGACCTAGATTCACGATGTTTGCAATTACTAAAGCGGCAGTAGCCAGCTTCGGATTGCTGTCTGTCCTTACAAAAACACATATTCCTGGCAGCAACATGTAAAGCAGACTGCTGATCAATACCACTGATGCGTAATCTTTTACCAGCGGAGCCAAGGATGCATCGGAACAGAGTACTGAGACGATCTCATCGATAAACACTGTTCCAAGAATTGTTATGACTACTCCTACAATTAGGTTAATTACAACAGATGTTGTAAAAATCCTTGAAGCGTCTTCAGTCTTTCCGCGGCCAATGAATATTGCAGCTAGTGTCGCACCTCCGACATTGATCAGAACGGTGATGGCACTCAGCAGCTGTATAAGCGGCGAAGTTAAGTTGATAGCTGAAAGGGAGTTCGGACCCAGAAGATTTCCGACTATGACTCCATCTATTACAACCCCAAGGGATAGGGCCATTGAGGCCAGTACGGTGGCTACAAGATATGTGCGGAATGCTTTGTTAACCAGATAGGGGTTGCGTTCCAGCATGAAATCAACGCCTGTCGATAATGGATTTGAGCTTGATACTTACATTGTTGATAATAAATTCATCTGGTGAAAGTATTCTAGCCTCAATCTCCACCAAGCCTGTCGGCACAGTTTTCATAAACGAATCATATCCGCTGTTTAACAAGACTTTTGTAAGCTCTTCTGAAGATATTGAAATGTTTTCCATACAGAAAATCATTTTTTCATTGAGTCCTGCCCTCTCCAGAATAAGCTGAAGTCTGCCGCTGTACTTTAGATCATCTGAGAGAATCTTTCCTATTTTTTGGTAGTTGAAGAAAGTTCCTCCCATGCGGATTACATCCCCATATCTGCCAAGAAGTTCAAACCTGGGTTGTTTTCTGCCGCATTGGCATGGTCCTTCAACCCAGCGGCCTGTATCTCCTATTTCATACCTTTCAGTATGGCCGTTTTCTCTTTTGAACCCAGTAAATATGAGTCTACCGACTTCTCCTTCATCAACAGGCTTGTCTTCATCCATCTTAAGAATCTCAAGATGCTGAATGTCGGAGCAGACATGATAAACTCCAGATGGGCAGTAGTCACATGATATACCCATGCTGCCTGTTTCATTTGCTCCATAGAGTACAGGCACTAGCGTCTCAAGGCCAAAGCTTTTCAGATATTCTTTCTGGCCATCAGACATATGTTCTCCAGCAAAGAATATCTTTTTAATTCTCCCGTACTTTTTAAACTTATCAGCATTTTCTTCAAACAGTCTGAGAATATAACTTGGTGCTCCAAGAATGGCAGTGGCTTTTCCCTTAATCATGAAGTCTGCAACCATGCCGAAATTGTCTAAACCGCTTATACTCAGATGTGGTGCATTCATTTTATCAAATACGGAAATGAAACAATTCAGCCCTCCATAGAGGTTTCCGCATTTCAGGACATCTGCCAAAACATCTTTCTCAGGATCGAGACCACGAGACAGGAGAGCTTCGATAGATGGTTCTATAATGTATTTGTCAAAATCATTTTGTGTGTAACTGCAGTATACAGGCTCTCCGGTAGTTCCGCCACTTTTCATAAGCACTCTGGTACCATTTTCCGGCACTGGTGGATAATCCGCCTTGCCTTGGATCTTCCCATTAAAATGCATCTCTTCTGGTTCCCTTAGCTCGGAAAGGTTCAGGATTCCAGTCAACGGCAGCTCAGTACGCATAGAGACTCTTTTCAAGAATCTCGGCATAGCAAAGACACCATCATGCGGTTCTCCAGTATAACTCACACTCATAGATCCCACTGGAGTTACACGTGTGACTCCCGCCCGATACAGAAGATCTGTAAGCATAGCCAAATCATTAATGTTACAGGCGAGTCCTGCAGTCTGCAGATATTGCCTCATGCCCCTGAGGCGTTTTATTACCTCATTATGGGGCATGGGTGAAATCCAGACTGTACGGAAAAGCGGAGACGGCATGAACTTAGGCGTGTAACAAATCAACAGCCTGTATGTATGATCATCTGCCTCGATGATATCTCCACCGTTGAAATAGATATCAGACTTGTGAAGTTCTGTAACAGTGGTTATCTCTGCACACTGTGCAAGGTCTGGTGTTTTCTGAGGTATGCCGCAGGAATTCAGCGCTTCGCTGAACATCTTAGCAAATTTATCAACATCAGCAGTATTATCCGTATCAATCAGAACACATTGAGGGCTGGAGCACGATTGCTGCTCATTGCGACATACACTGTGCACCAGTCCGCTTATGGCTGAATCCATGGAGTCTGGTGTGACATATGCGAAACTTATTTTGTGGCCCCATGTAACGATTGGAATTCCCTTGGGGGTCATTTCTCTGATTGCAGAGACTGCATCTTCTCCTCCCCATACGCTCACACAATCAGCATTAGCAATTATCTCTGAAATGACATCCTTGCGTTTTGAAGATACTCTGAGCATATAGATGAACTTTGAAATGTTGGAGTACTTGCTTAATTCTGAAAAGAACCATGCTGCAAATGAACCTGTGTTGCTGGCTACTTTGATGATGTTTATGTTTCCGGTCAGAAGACCTTCCACAGCAGCCATTGGTGCAACGACTATTGAATTTCCAGCGGTGATGTGAACTAGAACACCCATTGGACTCCAGGCTTCAAAATTCTGAGTCCTGTAATTTATCCTTTTGATTTCAAAAGGCCTGTCGGTGCCAAGCTCTGCACAAAGTTTGGTTGTCAGCGATTTCCGGGAGATGTTATCAGCCAGCTCAGCCAGAAATTCTTTGGGATTTTCACATTCGTCCTCTGCCAGAGCTGCTTTCATTTTTTCATCTTTATATTCCAGCATCACTGCAGACAGCTTTTCACATGCATCAAGAACATCTTCAGTTTTCAAAGATTCCTGAAGTGTGTCGTTGATCTCATCAGGAAGTCTACGAAGATTGTCTAACAATTCTCCATCATCAATTAATGAACCTCTCCATATATGTTTCATCCAATCACTTCCTTAAGAGCTCTGCTGCGGCTATTGCACAGCTGCGGTTTTTAGTCGTTCCTGCTCTTCCCAGAATTTCAAACCACGGGGCGTTTATCCCACACCCGCAACTCTTTCCTTCGTGCAGAACAGCCAAGTCCCCAAGCAGGAGGCTGACTACCGGCACACCAGTGTTTATCGGACTGATGACATTGAGAAATCCAGGTTTTCCATAAGGAAGAACTTCAAGAGTTCTGACATCTCTGATCAAAACACGGCTGTACGCTGGAATATGAAAATGATGATTGTTGCAGTCCATGTAAGCGACTCCGTGTTCTACAGCACCATAACTTTCATGGCAGCAGGATTCGGGAAGACCCAGTCTTTCCTTAATATATGCACGGAATTCCTGAGGACTCAACTGTTTATCAACAAAGCCTTTCCATCCTCCGCCCATCATGACAAGTGATTTTGGATTGAGCTTTAACGGTGGGTATCCCATATCTTCCATTTTTTCTAATGTAAAATAGAGAAATGCAGGAAATCCAAGAAGTCTTACAGGCAGGCCTTCTTTTTCAAACCTCAGCAGCGCATCTATACAACCGAAAAGGTCGAATTCATGTCCTTTTCCAGTATACTTCAGGGCATACACCAATTCATTTTCCTTTGCATATCTGCGCATCATCTGCCTAGTTCTCAGAGTTCCGACATTCACGCCTTCCGCCGGCTCATATGAGTACAGCAAAAAGTTAGTCGGTTCGTCTGTAATCATTCCCAGTTTGTAAGATTCCATATCCGCTGATTTGTCTGAGGCAAAAATAGTCCAATTATCAAAGAACATTTGGCTTTTTTGACCAGTGGTTCCAGAAGATGTTAGTGTAATAGCAATATCCTCGTCTTTTACAGTTTTAATAACATGCGTCTTGTAAAAGTTAGCATGGAGGAAGGGAATCTTGGCGATATCGCTGATATCGTTCAAGCTGTCAACTGAGAAATTATTTTTTTGCATCCAATCTTTGTAAAAGTCATTCTTTTCAATGTGCCATGAAAGACACTGTTTAACGGCTTTGACAAACAGTTCATCATCATATTCATAAGGGTCGCTGGATGCCCAAAGGTCCTGGAGAGCTGAAAGATTTTTACCAGGTACCAAAACATCCGGGTCACTGAGATTTCTAATAAAATATTCCATAGATATCAACCTTCATTGGGATCTAATCCGCGTATGTGCTGAAGTAATGTTGTAAACGGCTCAATGGTGCGAAGAGTGTCATAATCAACAATTCCACCTAAAAGGCACTGCATCGTCAGATAATCTCCGTTTTGAGAGCACGGGAGAAGTCCTGTACAAAAATAATCAAAGTCTTTAGCCGCTTCATATGCAAAGGGTGCACAGGCGTCTGATAAATTTATGAACAGTTCTACGACAGCACATTTTTCTCGTTTGGTTGCTAAGAGTGAAGTTTTCAAGGCAGAATGTATATCGCTTCCAGCATGTTCAATGAATACTTTCCCGATCTTCAGCCTCTGGTTGATATCGGTAATAACTTCACTCAGCGAACCTTCTGCTGGAATCATGCCGTCTAAGAGCTTTCGTTCTAGGCCTGAAAGGGATATGATCGTTGAGACCATTTCCTTTGCTTCCTCCGGCACATAAATATCATTCAGTTTATTATTAAATATGCGAAAAGCTACGGCCACGTTGACTCCGTCGCCCACATCATCAAAAGTATTTGCCATGTTATAATTGACATAATGCAGAACAAAACCGCAGGCGGTGAAGCTTGTTTTATTGCATATTTTCTGTGTATATGGATGATACACAACAGGTTGCGCAGTCAATGCATTGAGTTTAAAATCATTTTCCGCAATTTTGATAATTTCATTGGTGAGTCTACTCATCAGAGAATAATTTCTAAATTTCTTTTTCACCACCCCGATACCCATTTCCGCAATGCCGGGAAAGTGTGGAGAAAACATCAATGCCAGATGTCCGGCGATCTCACCATTGGGAGCAGTAGCAACCAATGAAAAATAATCATTTTTCTGACATGCATCATAATACTGCTCTGGATAGTAAACGAGTTCCGAAGGATATGTGTATCCAAATTCATCATAAACACACTGCGATACCTCTATGGCTTCGCTCTTCCGAAGAGGATGGATATCAAACTCCAGATTCTCCAGATCACAGACCTCTTCCTCAGGTGGTCTTCTAGTATATTCTGGCAGTGCAGTCAAGTGCTTGATTAAATGCTGTTCCCTGCCCTTTTCACCAAGATTCTTGAATACAAGTCCATCTGTCAGACCCCTCATGAGCTTGATTCCTGCCGAAGATGATACGTCATCATCGACATTTTCAAAGTCATAGGGTTTTCCCTGATCATGAATGATGATTTTGAAATCCATTTCAGAAATATCCACAGAGACGTTGAAATATGAGTCCTTTTTATCAGGAAAACCAAAAGTTATGATATTTGACATAGCTTCTTCGAGTGCAATCTCCAGCTTACTGATATCTTTTCTAGAGATCCCACACAATTCAGCTATATTAGATATTGCTGCCTGAGCAACAGGGATGGAATGCGGATTGGATAAAACCCGCATATTTATGAATTCCATATTACGTATCCACCTTAATCAGCTGATCGATTCCAGTTATACTCAAAACATCAGTAACAAGGTCATTTGGATTTGAGATCGCAAATGAGATGTTCCTGCTGTTCAGATCCTTTTGAAGCTTCAGCAGAGATCTGAGACCTGCACTGGAGATGTACTCAAGATTAGAAAAGTCAAGGGTTAATGCTGCAATACCGTTCATATCTCCCCCGGACAATATCGCATCTAATTCTTTTTCAAAATCCAGATGGGTGATTGTATCTAATCTTCCTTCCACAGAAATCAGCAGGTTGTCCCCTTTAGATAACTTCGTTATATTCATGATCGGGCAAGGGAATAACTTTGAAACAATATTAGGCTTACTGTAACTTTTTCGTTATTGTCAATACATTCTTGCCGTTTTCATATGAATAAGATACAGTATCCATGAACTTCTTGACCAAGTATATCCCATATCCGCCTTCAGACCTTTCATACAGAGTCAGAGAAGGATCTGGATCCTTGGATTTCAATGGATCAAATGGAATACCGCTGTCTTCAAATTTCATTCTAAGTTCATCACCGACATCAAATGTTACGCATACAGTTCCTTTGGAATCTGGGTAAGCATAACTGATAATGTTTACGAAGATTTCTTCAATAACCATCATTATTGATGATTTTAATTTTGCATCATCTGTTTTCAAAGAAGAGGAGATTAGTTTCTGGATAATCTCGAGTGATTTTTTTTCAGCAGAAACTGAAAGTTTTGTAGAAGACCCTGTATACTCTAGAGCTACCATAGTAACATCATCATGGGGCTGTTTGGAGTATGCATTTACATCAGAATTTACCAAATCTACCAAGTCCTTCATATTCATCACACCAGGGCTCTTTAACAGATTCAGCAGTCTTTCAGTACCATATTCTTCTCCAGCATCATCCATTGCTTCAGTAACACCATCAGTATAGAGAAAAATAATCGCATCATCGGAGAGTGTTACTTCCAAATCTTCGTAGGTCGTGGGAACAACTCCCAGCACGGGCTGTTTTTTAACATTCAGATATTCTAAAGATTTGTTCTTTATAAGCGGCGGATTATGACCGGCATTGGAATATGTAAATGTTCCAGAGTTTAAATCCAATATGCCTATGAATACAGTCACAAACATGCAGCTGTCATTATTTTCCAACAGCTGAATGTTTGATTTAGTCATGGCTTCCGCGGGTGAATTTGTCAGAATTATATTATTTTTAATGATCGAATGCGCATGCATCATGAACAAAGCCGCCGGTATGCCCTTTCCAGACACGTCGGCTATAAGTACAGCGATCTTTCCATTTCCAAGTTCAAAGAAATCGTAGAAGTCTCCACCGACTTCTTTTGCAGGAATCATGGCGGCTGAAAGGCTTATACCCTTTGTTCCGTTGAACCGCGACTGCGGAAGGATGGAAGTCTGAATTAATTTTGCAGCGTTGAGCTCAGTCTCAGTTTTCATTGATTCTGCAGTAGCTGAGATCTCAGTAAATATAACCCGAAACATTAATGCATACAGAATAGGCAGAGTGATGGATGTAAAAAAGTACTGAAGATTCATTGATTCTCTAACAGTATAGTCCTCGACATACCAAGAACAGTAAGCTATGATGAAAATGACATAACTGATTATCGGCACTACTACAAAACGGTTCATTTCTCCATTCGTGTCTGAAATCAGTTTTTTAACTTTATTTTTAATAAATAAGTCATATATGACTAATGTAATTATCAGAAGGACCGTCTGTAGGATGACATATACCGATTTCTCCACTAAAACAGTTCCCTCAGCGGTTAGATTGTTATATGCCAGCATTGCATAGTCGCTGAAGAATGTAGATGCAATCATCGAGATAAGCACTGCAAAAGATGCCGCGAAAACTTTTGCAGAGGTCTTACATTCATAACCTTTCAGAACTGCAGTATATACGAAAAATGTAGAGATCATTATCGCTGAGAGTTCTATCAGCATGTTGGATATGCCTGATAGATCAATCTGGCGTCCAAAAAAATCGATTTCTTGATCTATTGAAAACTGGTGGGCGTACAGCCTCAGAAAGATTAGTAATATATATGGAATAATAAACAATACTGCGGATAGGGCAAGTGATTTTTTAATCGAATATTTTCTTTTCAGAGTTATATCGACTATCAGCAATGAAAAGATGCCAAACAGCAGTATTGAAAAAGCTTCTAATGCAGCGGAGGCCAGGTTAGTATCCATATATATCACGCATCAGTTTAATATGGTTTAGAACTCCCTTACAAATTCCTTAGTTTTACCGCCCCGTTCACTGCGTTTGGGTGGTTCTTCACTGAGTCTGACAACAACCTCATCGAAGCCGTTGTTGAGAATGTATCTATTAAGTTCTTGGCTGAAATCATTCAAGATTTTCTCTTTATCTGCACCATCAGCAAACTCTGCTCTCAGCTCGAAGCATTTGTCTGAAACGTGAGCCACCTGATATGTGTAGATATCCTTCACTTCCTGAAGTGCATGCGTAATAACAATACCTGACAGCGTTTTACCGCCAATTGTGATCTCCTCTATGACCCTTCCATTTATTTCCATAATTGGAAAATTCGATCCGCATTCGCATTCCCGAGTAATCTTCACCCTATCACTCATGTAATAGCGAATTATCGGCTGCACATAATTAGTAAGATCTGTTATGTATATACCTTCAGACCATTCGCCATCTTTGACTGGATTTCCATCCTTATCAATTGGCTCGATTATCACCCAGTCATCATTGATGTGCAGCCTGCCATGATCGCATGTCATTGCAGCTTCTCCACCTTCAGTGCTGCAGTAGTTATTTAAAACAGCACAGTTGAAAACTTCTTTTACCCGGCGGTAGGTTTCTGGAGACAAAACCTCTGCAGAAAAACCAATTGCTTTCGGATGAATGTTCAATTTTCCCTCCTCTGCAGCATTAATTAATGGTCCAATAGTAGAAGGGTATGCAGTTAGAAAATCCGGCTGAAAATCATTAAGCTTCTGTATGATGCGTTCGGTTCCATCCTGCATTGAAATGGCAAGCATATTGTCGCTGTATTCAGGATTTGCAGCCTTTATCTTCAAAAATGAAGAGTAAGACGACACTTTTTGATCTGTAAATATTATAGCTGCGAGTTTGTTATATTTTGGATCAGACAGGTGTTCATCCAGACCTCTAAAGAGCCTGGTCTGCATAAGAGCGCCGTGAATTATATTGTGACAGGAATCTCTTACCATTGGCATTGGAATTCCCGAAGTTCCAGAAGTCGTAATCGCAGCATATTTCCCAAGATATGGCCCGCGTGATTCGATGGGGCTGTCGACATACTCAAAAACTCCGTCATAGGTGACGTTTGAATCAGTAACCCAATCATCATAACACTTCATCAATTCAGGTTTTGAAACCGGCGGTAGATCCTCGAGCGTGAAGTTATCTTCATCGATTTCAGAATAATGTTTTCTAAAATAAGGAGAATGTTTTTTAGAATATGAGACCAGCATCTTCAGCCGCTCATGGACTACATCTTTTTTCTCGATTTGTAAAAGTTTTTCCCCATCTTTACACAGCTTGACGGCTGTTTCCATTGAGATTTTTTCCATGTTAATCACATAAACTGTTTATTAAAATTACATGAGGCATGAGCGTGTGTTTACTTTATATTTGCTACGTGCGGGAGACAGCACTTAGAATGTGTATTACTGCGATTAACGCTAATTCATTCATAATAAGTTTCAGAATAACCTCTCAGCAGCTACCAAGATTTGTTGATGCCTCAACATCTTTAAATACAATGATTTGTTGAGATCTCAACATATCTTTGGAGATGTTGAATGACTCAAAATGTAAGAACATCTGTCAACAGCTCAAATATTGATTCTAAAACCCGAAATATGATCATGCTAGGTCTGGCTTTGGGTATGATTGTTGCCTGTTTGGATGGCACAATTGTATCAACTGCACTGAAGACGATTGCTCAGGATCTTAATGGGATGGATCTATACTCATGGGCTATTACTGCATACATGCTCTGTGAGACTGTCCTTATTCCAATATCTGGAAAGTTGTCAGATATTTATGGAAGGAAGCCTCTTTTATTAGTGGGAATAGGGCTCTTCTTAGCCGGTTCAGTGTTAGCTGGATTATCCACAAATATGGTCGAACTTATTGCATTCCGGGCACTGCAAGGTTTCGGCGGAGGAACATTAATTCCTGTAGCTACTGCAACTGTAGCAGACTTATACCCTCCAGAAAAAAGAGGAAAGGTTCAGGGCATGCTGGGAGCGATTTTTGCAGTGGGCTCTGCAATAGGACCGCTGCTGGGAGGTATTATAACAGACAGCATCGGCTGGCACTGGTGTTTCTTTATTAATGTCCCGATCGGCCTGGTAATGATTGCACTCACAGCTGCGAAATTCCCTTCGATCAACGTTCAGGAAAAACCATACATAGATTACACCGGAATGGGAGTTCTAAGTATATTCGTAGCTGATATTCTGCTTCTATTCACGTGGGCAGGGAATGATTTCGCATGGATAAGTGTTGAAACATTGATAATGGTCATAATTGCAGTAGCATTGCTGTATGCATTTGTAAAGATAGAGCACAAGGTAAAAGATCCAGTGATGAATCCGCACATATTCAAAAACAAACTGATCGTCAGCAGTAGTGTGATGGTCTTCATCTTTGGAATGACAATGATGGGCGTTCTTACATTCATCACGATATTCCTGCAGATGATCATGGGTTACACTCCTACTGAATCCGGTTATGTTACCTTGGCACTTGTGGCCGGCATGATGATTACTTCAATCTCCAGCGGTGCTCTGCTTAATCGCACAGGGTACAAGCCATGGCTCATATCTGGGCCCATATTTTCATTCATTGGACTGCTTATGATGAGCTTTCTGCATAACGGCAGTGATCTGTGGTTTCTTCTGCTCTCGCTGTTCATCTGCGGATTCGGATTTGGCTGTGTAATGTCTGTGATTATGATCTTGGTGCAGAATAACTCATCAGAAAAAGAGATGGGAATGGTTACATCCACAATTAACTTGTTCAGGAATATTGGAGGTACGATGGCCACTGGATTATTTGCTACAATAATCTCAACTGCATTCATCCAAAAACTGAATACGATTCCTGGCCTCTCAGATGCAGGATTCCCAATGACCACTTCAATTTTGAATCATCTTGGAGAGATCATGTCAGAATTCGGTCCAGGCTATGTACAGACAATCGTGAGCGACTATGGAGATGCGATCGCACTCACATTCCTTGTAGCAGCAATATTGATCCTGTTCGTAGCAGTAATAGCATCATTCTTGAAGACCAGGCCGATTGTGAGTGTTAAAACGGAAAAGAACCTGAATCAGGTCATTGAAAAAGAGGAATGATAAACCATTTAGTGGTTCCTAGTTTAAAAATAGATCAGGACGGGAGTCCTGATCTACCATCAAAATAACAGATAAATGAAAAGGTGAAAATCTTGCCAGATGAAGAGATGGTGCCTGAGTGGAAGATGTTTCTTCCATCCTATGTACATACAGTATCTAAGTACATTACACAAAAATCTGCAGAGACGCTTAAGCAGTACAATCTAAAAGCATGCTATTTACCATACCTCGTTACCCTATTTCAAAAAGGAAATGCAACCATGAAAGAGCTGACCGAACAAACCGGTACAGATAAATCCAACACTACGCGGATGATATCGGAACTCAGGGAAAGAGGTATCGTGGCTGATGACCGCAAAAACAAGAACAGCAAAAAATATAATGTGCATTTAACAGAGCAAGGAAGAGAGCTTGTTATAAAATCAAAAAATGAGTTTGAATCATCAATTGATGTTCTATTTTCAGATCTGTCTGCGGAGGAGCTCAGTACATTAATAAAAATTATGAAAAAGACTCAGGATTCCATTAAAGGTAAATGAGCTTAAAAATAAGTGCAGACAGTCTTGGATGTTAGCCAAAACTGTCTTTTAAAAAGTTTAATTCTGCAGATATGGCAGGATCAGATCATACACAGAGCCATATCCAAGGTAGACACATATCCCTTCTGCAATACACACTAAGCCCAATACGAAAAGTAAAGGCCACCAGTTCAGAACCTTACCAAACATCTTGATGATGGATTCAGCAAAGTTGAACAGCATGTAGAAAATGGCACCGATGACGAACGCTAAGATTATCCTTGGCCACCCTTCAGCGAGAAATGACACGTCTATACTGCCTACGGTAGTAAGTGTTCCAAGAGAAATATACACAATAGCCATTACCAAAAGCGCGAATAATGGAGAGATATGGACATTTCGTATTGGTCTTATAATTAATGCAAATCCTGCAATGGCAACAATCAATGCCGTACTCAGAATCCAATCCTTATAATCAACCAATGCAACAATAACCATTAATATTCCAAATATAAACCCCAATGCGGTCAAAGCCTTGTATGAAAAGGATTCTTTTTTCCTAACATACTGAATTGCAATTATGACTGCTAGAAGTCCCCCTAAGATAAGGACAATTTCCAGAATATAATCATTAACCACATTCGAGATGTCGGTCATATCCATACTCCTCGTATGTCTGATATAGATTATAATCTTAGGTATTCCGAGAGTAAGTTATGAGAAGTTCAATTATATGTTATACAAATGCTCTTTAAAATGAAATTTTACAGCAGAGTGAAAAAACCTGAAGAAAAGCGTTAATATTTAGAAAGAATTGATTGAACAACCTATCAAGGAGCGAAGAAGTTTGCAGATTGTAAATGAACCTGAAGTCAGATTTGAAATCCCCGACTGGGATTTATTGAATGATATGGGAATGATGTCTGCAGATATGCATTTTCATACTCGGCATTCGGACTCCAGGACAGACGTTAAAGAAGCTTTAAAGCTAGCTGGTGAAAGAAAGGTAGGTCTAGCCATAACAGATCACAATCTAATCGGCGGAGTCAAGGAAGCTTTTCACAGCAAATGTTCAACATTCGTGATTCCAGGAATAGAGATAAGCGCGTGGGATGGCCCGCATATCCTCGTATATTTTTACGAAGCTAACGATTTGTATTCGTACTGGGAGAGTAATATCAAACGTAGAATTCAGAGCAATCCCTGCCTCGCAATTCGGATGAACACTCTGGAAATTTTAGACTCTTTAGAGAGAGAAAATTGCGTAATTTCTGCTGCTCATCCAATGGGTTATTTTATGTTTAACAAAGGAATGCAAAAATGCATAAATAGATCATATCTGACAGAAGACACGGCACGCAGAATTGATGCGTATGAAGTCATCTGCAGCGGCATGAATCATAAATCTAATTTAGAAGCTCTGCAGTATTCACGAAAATACCATATCGGCTGCACGGGTGGAACCGATGGACATATGCTGTGTGAAGTCGGAAATGTTGTAACCACTTCCAAAGCAGATGGTATTGATGAGTTCTTAGATAATATCAAAAAAGGAAAAAATGAAGTCATTGGAACTGAAAAGAATACCAAAATGAAAATAGCAGCGGGTGCCTCTATGTCGCCGTATTATTTCCAGCATATACCTTCATCGCTGGAAATCCATTATAAACAAAATATGGTAAGGGTAAAACACTACATTGACAGTTTTAAAAAAGAAAATTAGATGGAAAATCATTGAAGACTTTCCATCATTGTTGAAATGCAGGTCTTGAATTTTTCTTTCAGAGTTCTGGATTGATATTGCTCTTCAGTATACAATGTGCAATACTGGAGATCGTCCAAGAATGCTTGTTTCATCTGTTCTCCGATTCTTTCAGAATAGATCATTGCATTGGTCTCAAAGTTTAGCTTGAGACTTCTCTCATCAAGATTTGCAGATCCAATTGAACAAAATTTACCGTCTACAACAAAGGTTTTAGAATGAACGAAACCTCTGTGATATTGATAGACTTTCACATTGTTTCTCATCATGAGATGAGCATTGTAAAGACTGCTCCAATATACAAAGGCATGATCTACCCTATCTGGAATAATTATCCTGACATCTACACCAGAGAGTGCTGCCAGTTCAAGGGTGTCTTTCAATGTCTGATCGGGAACAAGATATGGAGTATGTATATAGATCGTTTCCTTAGCCAGCATTACCAGTTTAAGATACTCTTTCTGGATTGGATTATTTTTTGTATCTGGCCCTCCAGAAACTAGCTGCATCTTGTCAGAACCGCAGTTTCCACAGGGTGGGAAGTATTTAGCACTGACATCAATATTCTTGCCAGTAGCATATTTCCAGTCCATGAAAAATCTCATATTCATTACAGCAACGGAATTACCAACCACGCGTGTACCGGTATCTCTCCAGAAACCAAATGGACCTTTGCCAAGGTACTCGTCTCCTATATTGTAGCCTCCAACATAGCCGACTTTTCCATCTATGACTGCGATCTTACGATGGTTTCTGTTGTTCTTCCTGGGGCTGAATAAAACAGTCGGCATACTGTGGAACAAAGAGAACTCCCCGCCGGCTTTTTTAAATTCTTTTATCCTTGTCTTCGGACCGCTGTTCATGCCAATTGCGTCGATCATTAATCTCACTTCAACGCCTTCATTCAGCTTTTTGATCAGTATGTCCATCATCTCATTGACGAGAACATCATCCCTCACAATGTAATACTCAAGATGAATGAATGACTTTGCGTTCCTTAGATCCTCAAATAAATCCTTGAACTTATCATTGCCATCCAGGTATATTGTGATATCATTATCATCAATGTAATAACTAGCATTTGCACGCATCATCGTAGCTGCCACGTCGAGGTACTCTTTATCGAGGGGATCTTCGACATACTTTTTTCCTTCATCGATAAGAGAGATAACTTTGTCGTTGAGCTCTCTGATCTCATCTTCAGGCATTCCTTTAACTTCAAACCATTTTTTACGATAGAAAGTCTGACCGAACAGCAGATACAATATGAATCCAGCAAGCGGCATGAATGCTAGCACTGCAATCCATATTAACGCTGATTTTCGGTTTCCTTCTAGGGTAATCAACACAAGAATGAGAAGAATATCCGTGAAGAAAACAATCAGAGCCAAGAGTACGCCGATTGTCATTAAACGGGGACATTATGACTAAACTAATTAAGATTGTTATGAAAAATGGTCCCGACTCCCGGATTTGAACCGGGGACCTGCTGATATCAGCGGCTGAGGAACCGGAAGTACCGGGAACCCACTACAGTCAGCCGCTCTAGCCAGACTGAGCTAAGTCGGGAGTTGATTCCCCCATCTGTGAATTGATATAAATTCATTTCCATTGGACCAAGATGTTTTGATTGCTAGGATATGCAATTTTTAAACAGATGTGGGTAGGTAGAAATTATGTCTAAAAACATCCATGACTGCCCATATCTGGCTCATATCTACCTGAATTTATTATGATTTTGAGATAGGTATTATCTACCTGGATGTGTTGTCAGATGGCTATGCAAGTACAAAAGAGCATTGTGGCAATCATCATTGTTGCAGTTATAATAGTTGCAGGAGTTGGAGTATATTTCTTTACTTCAGCATCTGACGATGATGAAACCAATACTGTAAACACTGATTTTGCCGGGCAGGAAATAGTACCTGTGAGCGATTTAGATGTAGGCATAGTTGCTGTAGGCCAAGACAGCTTCAGGTGGATGACATACTTTGGATTAGCTGACAAATGTGTTATGGTTGATCAGAATGATATGACTAACTACCTTGGAAAAACATTTATGTATGTTGGCCGCGCACAGGTTGATATTGATGGTGGCGATTCGGCAAAGCTGAGCGATGCTGATGCTGCAAGAAAATATTTTACACATTCCAACTGTGCTATAACTACTGAAGATGTAAAAACAATAATCGAACTTAAACCATCGATCGTTGTAGTTCCTGCTAAGTTTTATACAGACTATCGTAATGAAATGGCAGCCATTGAGAACTCTGGAATCAATACAATTGCAATTGGAGAGATCTATACATTTCTTGATTCAAAAACATTTATGATTACAGATGATCTGGAAAAACAGATAGATGTGCTCTCTAAGGCGCTTGGACAAGAAAAAAGAGGAAAAGAGTTAAAAGAAGCGTTTAAAGAGATTGTGAATGATCTTAAGAGCTTCTCTGGAAAAGTAACAGAAAAGAAAAGCGCCTACATTGGATCAGTATCATACAATGGGGCACATGGCATTAATTCATCTCTCTCATACTATCTGCCTTTTGAACTTGCAAACGTGACCAATATCATTAGCGGCTCTGTAAATTATGAAGGATCTGGAGTCAAAGAATATTCTGCTGCGACAATCAAAAATGGAATTAAAGAAGATACTATTCTTTTTGTAGATGCATCTGGATATTCTTCCAATACAGATAATACATCTCAAGGAATTATAAAAATGTTTGAAGGTCATGATGCATACCTCATTGCACCATACATCTGGACAGGAATTAATTATGAGAGTGTATTCATCGATGCATATCAAATACTCAGGTATGCTTACGGTGATTCTGTAATTACAGAGTCTCAGATGAATGAAAAGATCAACCATGTGTATGATCTATTCTTTGGAACTCATGAATCAAACCGCAATATCTCAGAATTCAAATCATATACGGTTGATCTTCCAGAAAATGGAACCAGTATCTTTGAAGATATGAATTCCATGTACCTGGTAGCAAAAAAGAACCCGATATTTGGAGAGATATCAATAGATTCTAGCGGAAAGATGAGCTATTAAAACGCAATTCAATCCCCTCTTCGGAGGGGATTGCCCAACAGGTAATATCATGGAAAAATCAGGAATTGAGAAGTTTAAAGAGCATAATAGGAAGAAATTTCTGGTATTGCTAGTTTTAGCAGCATTAATTGTGATATTATCGCTGGTAGTCCTTAAAATAAATTCAGATTTAGATTCATTTTCAGATCTTTTAAATATTTTATTCAATAAAGGTGATCCATCTAACGACGATCTGGACAGCATTCTCGTCTGGGACCTAAGCATACCAAGAGTCATATCAGCTATCTTAGCAGGTTTTGCACTAGGCATATCTGGAACGGTTATGCAGTGCGTTCTTAAGAACCCACTTGGCTCACCATATACATTAGGAGTGTCCAATGCGGCTGCGTTTGGAGCATCGATAGGGATAGTTCTCCTAGGTGGAGGGATTATTACCGGCCAGAGTATGGCTACAATTACAATTAATAATCCATACACTGTTGCAATAAGCGCATTCATCTGGTCAATGATCGCAACAGGGGTCATAATTCTTTTAGTCAAAGTTACTAAGGTAAGCCCTGAGACGATGGTTCTCGCAGGAGTTGCCTTAAGCTCCATTTTCTCAGCAGGGATAAGTTTCCTTCAATATATGTATAACGAGTATGCTTTATCCACAATTGTTTTCTGGCAATTTGGATCAATGGGTAAAGCCACTTGGGATGAACTGGCATTAATATTTATAATCTCATTAGTAATTATAATCTATTTCTTATACAACAGGTTAGACTACAATGCGCTCGATGTTGGAGATGATGTTGCTTCATCATTGGGAGTAAATGTAAATAGACTCAGGCTTGTGTCGCTGTTTGCTGCAGCGTTATTAACTGCAATAATTGTATCATTCATGGGCATAGTTGCATTTATCGGACTGCTGGGCCCGCACATAGTAAGGAGGCTCATTGGAAATGATCACCGGTATCTTTTGCTGGGCTCAATGTTCATGGGGGCACTTATCCTCTTGGTTTCGGATTGCATAGGGCAGAATCTGATGGACTTTACGCTGCCTGTCGGAATAATAACATCATTTTTAGGAGGGCCTTTATTCCTATATCTTTTGATAAGAGGATATAGAAAAAAGAAACTCGACATTCGCAAACTAATATCTTCAAGAGGGGGTTCTAAATGAGTCTGCTTGAAGTGAAGTCAGTAAGATTTGCATATGATGATGAAAGAGAGATTCTTAAAGATGTGAGTTTTGATGCAGATCACAATAATATCATCTCAATACTAGGACCAAATGGTACTGGTAAAACAACCCTGTTGAAATGCATCTGCAATATCCATAGACCATCATCTGGAAAAATAACAATAGATGGAACTGACATCTTGAGCCTTTCTTCAAGAGAACTGGCTAAAAGAGTAGCATATGTTCCGCAGAAGACATATACCTCAAGGATTACAGTATTTGACTCGATACTTATTGGAAGACGGCCTCATATTGATTGGACGACAACACAGAAAGATGTTGAAATTGCATGGAGCGTCATCGAGTCATTAGGACTAAGCGATCTTTCGCTGAAATATGTAGATGAGATCAGCGGAGGAGAATTTCAGAAAGTACAGATAGGCAGAGCCATTACTCAGGAACCTAAGTTATTGATTTTGGATGAACCTTCAAATAATTTAGATATTGCTAATCAGCACATTACAATGAGAATGATCAATCATGTAGTCAGAGAACACGGCCTTTGCACGATAATGACAATGCATGATATCAATCTAGCAACATACTACTCCGATAAGTTTCTGTTTATCAAAGATGGGGAGCTGATTGCGTACGGCGGTAAAGAGGTGATTAATCCAGACATCATACAAACTGTATATGGCATAGATGTTGATGTATTGGATTACAATGGTCAACCCCTGGTTGTTCCAAAGAAGGATCAACCTCAGTATGAAGGACTTGTTTCAGCTGGGATAGGCGGTTACAATGACTAAATTGGCACCATTTCAAGGGGAAAACATGTCCCCTCAGCAAATAATAGAATTCTGGAATGAATATGCAGGTAATTACTCATCGTTCCAACAAGGAGATTTGCCTGAAAGAATAATCGAACGTTTGTTTGAAACGGAAACATTAAAACCAGATTACTCTGTTTTGGAAATAGGATCTGGTCCAGGTACATATTCATTAAAACTGGCACCAAGAGTTAGAATTTTAACATGCATGGACTCGTCTGAAAAAATGCTGGACATCTTAGGTAGGTCCATAAAGAATAGTGGATACACCAATATTGAGAGATTCTTAGAGGATTGGAATGAGTATGTTCCAAAAAAAGGTTATGATGCCTGCATCGCAACATTGTGCCCAGGTTCTGGTTCAGAAGAATCACTGATAAGAATGGAAAAATCGGCTCGCAGAAGCTGCATCATAGTATCCTGGTATGCAAATCACGGAGACGATTTAAATGAAAAAATCTGGAAAGAACTTGGACGAGACTACTCTTATGATATTAGAAAAAGCACTGGCGTTCAGGATTGGCTCAAAGAAAATGGACGTGAATTCAAAATGGAAATATTGAGCACTCACATAACCCAAGATATTCCACTAACAGATATTATAACTCGAGAAAAATCTGCATTTAAAGCATATGGACAGCGCGATGTAGAAGAGATTGTCAAAAAGATACTTGAACCATGCACAATGAATGGAATCGTGCACTTTGATCATATAAATGAAATGAAACTAATCTACTGGAAACCTGCAGAGTAAATTGAATAATTCAGAATAAGAAAGTAATGTGGATGGCCACATTACGAAGTGTTTACCCGATGTAACGAAGATCCTCTGGAGGTGCTTCATCAAGTTGGGGTGTTTCCATTTCTTTAAGTTTAGAGGCAATAGCATCAATTTGCTCTGCCTTACTTTCAAGATCTGTAAAATCAATTTCAACATTCAGTAATGATGATAAGATTCTGAGAACTGCTTCAGCTCCTTTCGGATCTACGAAGTAACCAGATGTTTCTCCCATTAGACAGACTGCATCCATGCCGTAAATTTTACCCAACCCAAGAAGCAATCCGCTTGCACCGACTATTCCAGAACCTGGTTCCCCTTTAGAGAATATTACCCCTTTCTCTTTCATCTCTTCGACTAGCTCTAAAGATGTGGCCGCTCCAAGAACTCTGGGGTCATCTAGGATTTTACCAACACCGTATCCTCCAAGAGTGTATATCCGCTTAACGTTGTATTTCATTGCCATTTGTAGAAGGTAATCGGATATGTCATACTGCCCTTCTGGTGTAAGCCCCTGAAAATCACCCACAACAATTAACAAGTCGGGACGGCTGCCGTCTTCTGATTTTGAATAGTAAACTTCATTGTTTACTAACTTTGCAACACCATCATCATCAAGAACTACTTGTGGAGGAAAATGAACAGAATAAATATCAGCTAATTTTACAGCTTTAAGCTGATCTAATAAATGCTCCGCAGCCAATTTTCCTACATTGCCCACACCGGGTAATCCTTCAACGAGGATTGGATCAGTGAGAGTCGGTTCTTCGTGGATAACTGATTTAATTTTTTCCATAAACACCACACTCTTTTCTAAGTCGTCTGCGGTACTCACCATATCTATCTTCTGGTGAGTATCTAGGAGGTATTGGAACATCTGTTTTATTCCCGCATCGAGGGCATATATCATAAAGCGTATATTCAGAACAATCCTGACATTTCCTCAATTGCGTCTTCATGTTCCACCAAAAAATTACTTAGCATCACGATGGAATGCAGCTTTTCCTCCAGAAGAGTTAAGCGTATCCACAACAGTTGCGGTTACAAGTTTCATATCTTCTTCTGCGGTTTTATAATCGACTGCTTCCACAACAACACGATATCTAGGTGCGCCTACGTATTGAATCTTAACCTGCTCCGTAGAGGCTGCAATGCCAGCCATAAGAGCGTCTTTGATGTAATCCACACCATTAGGCAACGGGCAAACCAATTCCAAAGTACCGCTGATCTGAACAAGAGAAGGAGTTACATTTTCTTTAGCAACTTCTATGAATGCATCCGTCCAATCCCCTTCGAATCCTTCTTCAGGTAGGGATTCTGGATGCACTGCAATCTGCTCAAAGGAGCCATACAATGTCCCGAACACTTCAATCAAATCATAACCGAACGTTTCATAACAGAAGTCTTTGGTTTTACCTAGACGCTCGGCAACAATCTCTAGAAGCTTGTCTGCCTTATTTTCATTTTTCCATTGCTGAATTTTCTCTCTTTTCTGATGTTCATTTACAGATTTAAGAGAGAGATCAATATGGCCTTTCGAGGAGTCTACTCCAAGAACTTTACATACTATTTTCTGTCCTTCGCGGACATAATCACGTATATATTTTCCCCAGCCAGTAGCGACATCCCTGATGTGAATGAAGCCCTCTTTGTTGTCATACTCATCGAGCGATACGAAAGCACCAAAGTTTTTGACACTTTGAACTGTGCAAACGACTAATTCGCTTTCTTCAGGGAATTCGCTAGTGCGAGCAGCCATTCTTAATCAACTACCTCTATTAATTCTCCGCGCAATTCACCAGCGCCACCCTTTGATTTTACAAGGGTAGAACCGCAAACGTTGCAGCTTACATTCATAGCAGGATTCTTAAAGACAATCTGTTCATTACTGCAGTCTGCACATCTAACTTTAATGAATTTTCCGGTATGTGTATCAGCCATATCATTCACTCCTGAAGTTCAAACTTCTTTGATCTGAAGCATGGTCTCTGGTGAGCTTTTTTGCAGACTTTACATCTGTAACGCAGGGAGATTCTCTTTGTCGGTTTTTCTCTTCCTTCTGGCTTAGGCCTTGGGAATCCACCGTATCCGGATGTGACCTTTCTGAATCTCCTCTGACCCCATTTTCGCTCACTAGCTTTCTTTTTCTTCACTCTCTCTACTTCGTGGTCGGTATGGACCTTGCAGTTGGGACAGTAGGTTTTAATCGTGTGAGGCATCTTCATGCAAACACCTGTTAATGTAATCTTATGCGACATCCTCACCATAGGTTCTCAGTTAAGAGATGTGAAAGGCTGTCTTTGCAGAGCATAATGTCTGCTTCTTCTATGTGAACATATCCTACTACTTAAGCATTTTTCCAAGTGCTAGATGCTGGGAAAACAGACCACGCATTAGAAGAAGACATAGTCCATTAGATCCATATGCAAGCCAATAGATGATTGTTTGCCACAAAAATGACACTGATCGCAATGAAATACTGTTGTTGCCATGCAAGACATATTTTCAGCACATGACCTTTGCAGATAAGCAGTGCATTTCAAAGCGCTTATGAATGTAATCTGATAGATAGGCGAATTTTACAATAGTGTGGACAGTATTTAGTAATAATAAATTCAGACACATTCATCGGATGAAAGACATGTGAGTATCATCACGGAGAATAGAAATGTTCATTAAGCGTATATTATCAGATTGTTCTAAGAGCATATAATAAAACAAAATACTGAAATTCTAAAGCACTCGAATTATAATATCAAATAACTTCAGAAAAAAGGGCGTCAGAGAACAAACATTAGATCAATATCGAAGATTGCCGCAGAAATATTAAGCAACTTCAAGATAAGCCCTTAGAAAAATATGGACAAAATTGTAATATGATGAACAAAATTGTATAATCTTATATATAATTCAATCTCAATTTTTATAAACAGTTAATTAAACAATTTAGAACATGCCAATGTTTTTAAAATATCCAACTCAAATTTACGTACATAATACCCAATGGTAGCATATTTTACACTTGTAAATGCATAATCCAATAGAAAAGGATATATAATGCAGGATAAATAGTTGAACTAGATAATTTATGAACGAAAGAGGCTTCAGCAAAAAGGATGAGACTCTTGTAAAGCTCCTCATGCGCACAGGTATGGCGAAAAATGTTGCAAAGACACTCGTATTCCTCAACAAAAAAGAAGAGACTACCTCAGTCGAGATAGAGATATCTACCGCATTGAGACAGCCAGAAGTATCCATTGCAATGCAAGAGCTACGCCACAAAAAGTGGGTTGTGAAGAAAGATATTAAGAAAGAAGGTAAGGGGAGACCCGTACACTCCTATAGACTAGCTATTCCATTTGAGAAAATAGTGGAAGTCATAGAGAAGGAAGAACGGGCCAAGATAGATGATATTGAAAGCAATATCCAAGCCCTCAAAAAAGCTACTGACACTCAGTAAGCTTTTTTCTCCAAAACCTTTGTTTCATTCTTTGTCCCTATGACCACGTGTGATGCGAGGTCGAGGAACAATCCATTTTCAACCACCCCAGGAATGGAATTCAGTTTTAACGCTAGATCGTAAGGATCAGAGATTCCTTCGAACTTGCAGTCATAGATCATATTACCATTATCTGTAATAAATGGTGATTCAGATCCTCTGAGCTGAGCGACACATCCCAGCTTTTCAATTGATTCCTTAGTTTTCTTATGGCTGAATTGTGTTACTTCTACTGGAAGGGATACACGGGTTCCCAGCTGATTGACGATTTTTGATTCGTCAACTATGATTATTTCATTAACGGAGTAGTATGCAACAATCTTCTCTCTGAGCAAAGCGCCTCCCAATCCTTTGATTAGATTAAAATTAGGGTCTACTTCATCAGCACCATCAATTGTCAGATCAATTCTATCTACGCATTCAAGCTCAGTCAACGGGATATTTAGAGATCTTGCCTGTTTCTCAGTTTCGATAGATGTTGGTATGCCCACGAGATCATATCCGTTTGATACCAGTTTTCCGATTTCTTCTACAGCAAATTTTGTAGTCGATCCGGTTCCAAGACCGAGGATCATTCCATCTTTTACATATTCTACAGCTTTCCTGGCTGCTTTGATTTTCATTTCACTCATAAAGACCACCAAACGACTTTTTGATCTCTTCGACCAATCTATTGACTACAAACTCATTGATTTCTTTACCAAGTTCACTAGTCGCATCCTGCGCATTTCCTACATACCCCATGGGCATGCACCTTTCTGGGTCAGATACAATAAGATAACCGCAGTCGACATAATCTCCGCGACAGGGTGCTTTCCTAGCCAAATCAGGACAGATATGCATCACTCTTGAAGTTTCAACCATCCCGCCGTGCCCATCTCCTGTTTGATCGATCGGGAATTCATCCACCAGATCATAATCAGACAGCAACATAATTTTTACAGCCCTCTTTTCAGCAACTTCTGCACACCCCTGTCTCAAAGCATTGATGTGTGACGAACCAGCGTGGCCGCTTATAATCACAATCTTGTCTGCACCGTTGTCGATTAATGAATTTAATACATCAATGGTAAGGTGCATAGTCGTGAGAAAAGATATAGAAAGCGTTCCAGGCATGTTTTTTGTAGAGGAGTGGTGTGCATATCTTATTGGAGGGGCGACAATGCCTCCAATTAATTTTGCAACTGCGTCTGCAACATATTCCGGCTGAACAGAATCAGTACATAACGGCAGATGTCCTCCGTGCGCCTCTGTTGCTCCAATAGGAAGCAAAACTACAGGCTTTTTAGCCATCACTTCTTTAAACTGTACTGAAGATAGAGAGTCTAAACGCATGAATATCACTTTTTCCTAATGTCAATGAGTTTTGTACCACAAACTGGACATACTCCTTTTTCAAGGGAATCGAGACCAAATTTTTCCTTGAGTTCTTTGTTTTTGGATTCCAGTTGGTCATTGTCTAAATTCCGGTTACATTGAGGGCAATACACAGTTCAAGAACATCTATTCTTGAATATAACTCTATTCAAAACTGTGGAGTCAGTTTCGCAAGTATCATATTATATCAAAATAATGGTGCTGTGTGAATCTAGCAGCTCTCTATTCCGGAGGAAAAGACTCAACTTTTGCAACATACTTAATGGAGCAGCAAGGTCATGAAATTGAGTTTTTGATTAGTATAATTCCAGACAACACATACTCATGGATGTTTCATACTCCAAATCTGAATTTGATTCCAGCCATGGCGGAAGCGATGGATAAAAAATACATAGGCATAGAAAGTCACGGAGAAGAAAAAGAGGAGCTGGAGGCCCTTAGATCAGTTCTGGAAGGTCTTGAAGTCGACGGAATAATTACTGGAGCGATCGCTTCAGACTAACAGTGGGATCGCATAAATCATATTTGTGAGGATCTCAACCTGAAAGTATTTTCCCCCCTGTGGAGAAAAAATCCGTTGGTGGTTATGGAAAATATGATTGAAAGCGGGGTCAGATCAGTGATAGCTACAGTAGCTGCAGAAGGACTAAATGAAAAATGGCTCGGAAGAGAACTAGATCATAAAACTCTGGAAGATCTGAAAATCCTAAATAAAAAATACAAAGTTAGCGTGTCTGGAGAAGGAGGAGAGTATGAATCATTGACACTTGACTCCCCACTTCATAAAAAATCAATGGAAATCAAATCATTTGAGGTTATAGAATCAAGGGATAATTCCAGGATGCACGTAAAAGAAGTAGCATTAATTGATAAGCAGAAGTGATCAGTCCGACATATTCTTACATACAGTTAAAATTTTATCATAGTCTGGTTCCAAAGCAGGGTTGTCTGTTACCCATTTATAAACTAAGATGCCCTCTTTATTTATCACAAATATGGCTCTTTTCGACCTTCCTTCTAGATATCCAATATCTCCTTCCAACACACCATATAATTCAGTTACAGATGCATCAAAATCAGCCAGAAGCGGAAATGGGATCATTATCCTTGTTTTCCATCCCGCATGAGTAAACATGCTGTTGGTTGAGATTCCTAAGATTTGAACGCCAAGATCCTTGAACTGTGGATACATTTCAGTGAGTTTCATAAATTCAACTGTACACATCATTCCAAAGTCAGACTGATAAAAAGCAAGGACCGTTGTGTGTGAAGAGTAAACATCGCTTAGTCGAATTGTGTCTGTACTTGCTTCAGGGAGCTCAAAATCAGGTACTGGCTCTCCAACTTCAAGATTCTTCGACATAAGGAGTGAATGGGCATAGAAGTATTTCTAAATCATCAAAATAAAAAAAAACATGGAGGCGTTTGAGAAAGACGGGCATCAATCTCAAACCGCGGGATGACATTAAGCTCGCGAGACTTGCAAAGCAAATCTCACAACCTCCGTATCTAAATCCTAGTGTTCAGTATATAACCGATTTGGGGAGGTAGGTGAAAGTACCTCCTTATTTTTTCTTAATTTTATGACGCACTTTTACTGCCTCTCCGCGCCTGCTATCGGCCATTTCCGAGCCCGACATTAGGGATACGCCAGTACCTGCTAATTCTCCATTTCTTCTAATGACAACTTCATCTCCGGGGCGTATGCGCTCGTCTGCAGACACAATACCTACAGAAAAGAGACTGCCAGTAAGGTCAAAATCACCAATTTCGATCACATTGAGATTTAATTGTGAAAGTACCTCCGCACCTTCAAGGGTCAAAGAGATCATTCCGCGCTCGGGAGTGAGCATTCCGAGCTGGACGCCATCTCTCATAATTTTAAGATAGGGATACTTTCCGACCACTGATGCTCCATCCAGCATAGCTCCGCCTTCTTTTCCAAACTGATATCTGCACATTGAACGGACCATCTCTATACGGTCCACAGACCTCGGAACTTTTTCCACTTTCTGACATTCCTCCATCAAAACTTCCCTCAATTTAGAAAGAGCTTCGGGAGATGTGGCAGAATTCCCATCAGAAGTGTCTATGCAGTCTACAACTTCCTGAACAAACTCACTTTCAGATCCAAGATTGCAGACGATTTTTTCAAAGCCGAATGATGCTGCATGCCTGACTAAATTCTGAATCATATCTATTTCCTCAAGATCCCAGTTTCCTGTAACAGGTATATCATATTGGGAAGCGGGGTAGAATGTTTCGAATTCTCTAGGAACTGTTCCAAGCGGCGAGGTAATAATCAGTTCCTGGATAGCACAAGAATTTGGAATTGAAAGCAGCACTTCTTCAAACAACCTGTGGCTCTTTGATGTATAATATGGCTTTTTGGCAGAGCAGGGAATCATAAGTAGAATCTTTTTATGTTTCGGAGGCTCCCATCTTTCCATGATCCTTTCCCTGAAACGTCTGACATCAGGTCTCATCAACGAGGATTTAGAATTGCAGTAAAACTCCGATCCTGTGACCGGAGTGTAACGTTCTTGAAAAGAATAGTACTCCAAATCTAGCAGTCTCAGTGAGGCAACGGCCCATGCAGAAGCATTGACTCTTGTTTCTACAAGCTCTCTAAGCCTGCCGGTTCGAATCATATATTTAACGAGGGCAAGCTCATTGGACACCTCAATCATGTTTCTCTCAAGCAAAGATTCCTGAGAAATACCAAGGTCTGAAGCTTTGTAAGTTCCAGAAGGCAGGAGCACAAACCCTTTTGCTGTTGCATAAAGCACCCTAGAATTGTCAAAAAGATCTATTCCACAGTATGCCAATAAAGCCATGTTTGAAGGCTCCATCAGTCCGGGTGCAAAGATAAGTTTGTTGTAACCTATCTTAGACCTTAGTGCAACGATAGAATCAGAAAATGACCTTGCATCCCTTCTCAGCTCAAAAGAGTTGTCGAGTATTGCCACATCACCATCTAAAACCGGTTCATTTTGTGATTTCCTGTCAAAAGGAGCGTGGATATCACTGATGAATTTGGAGAGCTGCGCGCTGCAGCTTGATATTATAAGACCATCGTTCCATGAGGCCCTGAGTTCAGCGTTAGGTGGAGCTGGGAAACTGGCAGTATCTGAATACACGATATTTGGAAATTCAATAAACGTTGACTCTGTCATCCATTTTCCTGCTCGCGCCAATCCACTACGGTCAATGACCTCAATCATACCAAGATTATGAGGTTCTAGATTTAAAACAATGCTCGAAAATATATGCGAGAGCTTAATAGGGAGAGAGAATATTCTCAGATGACCAGCATGAGCTTCAAAGGTATGGATATAATTTCTATTTCTGACCTCACAAAAGATCAGATAGAAGAAATACTGAATTTGGCCAACAAGATGATTCCATATGCCAAGGGAGAAAAGACCACTAAGGCATTGGAGGGAAGAATTTTAGCAAATCTTTTCTTTGAACCTTCTACGAGGACTAGGCTATCGTTTGAAAGTGCTATGATCAGACTTGGCGGAAGCAACATAGGAATAACGGATCATCAGAACTCATCAGTAGCCAAAGGTGAAACTCTCGCCGATACTATTCGTACAGTAGAATGCTATGCTGATGCGATAGTATTGAGGCATCCCAAAGAAGGAGCTGCAAGACTTGCTGCGAAGTTCTCTGAAAAACCCGTCATCAATTGTGGTGATGGTCCTGGCCAGCATCCAACTCAAACGTTGGTAGATCTGTTTACAATGAGACGAGAGCAGGGAAGCATGAAAGATAAGAATGTCGTGCTTGTAGGCGATCTTAAGTATGGCCGTACTGTACATTCACTTGTTGAAGCCCTGGCACTTTTTGGGGCTAATCTGACATTTGTAGCACCAGATATCCTGCAGATACCCAAGGAAAGTGTAAAACTACTGGAAAAAGCAGGAATATCGATAAACCTAGAAAGAAACCTGGAGAATGTGATTGCGGACGCAGATGTTCTTTATGTCACAAGGATACAAAAAGAAAGGTTTCCAGATCAGAGTGAATATGAGAAAGTTGCCGGCAGCTACAAAGTAGATAACACTGTGCTGAGAGAAGCTAAAAAGAATCTGACGATCATGCATCCTCTTCCAAGGGTGGATGAGATAGCACCGGAAGTTGACTACACTGAGAATGCTAAGTACTTTAAACAAACATTTAATGCCGTTCCTGTACGGATGGCTATCCTTTCACTGATTATAGGGGGACAAGTATGAGAGACTTCAGAGTGACTCCGATCCGTAATGGCACGGTTATTGATCATATTGAATGTGGGCAGGCGCTGAAAGTTCTGCATATAATGGGTGTTGGAGAAGTCAGATCTACAATATCTGTCCTTATGCACGTTCCTTCAAAAAACGGCGGATGGAAAGATGTTGTCAAAGTAGAAGACCGTGAGCTTGATCCAAGAGAAGTTGATAAAATATCATTGCTGGCTCCGAATGCTACAATAAATATAATCAGAGATTTCAATGTAGCAGAAAAATACAAAGTAAAAATGCCGGAAGTTGTAAAAGGTATTGTAAAGTGTGATAATCCCAATTGCATAACCAATGTTCAGAGGGAGCCTGTAGATACTGAGTTTATCGTAGAATCCAAAGCCCCAGTCATACTGAGATGTTTGTACTGCGATCGTATCCAGGGAGACTTCACGGAGCGCTTAATCTGATGAGCTCCAAAGTCTATGTAGTTACAGGAATGCCGGGAGCCGGCAAAGAAGAATTTGCACAAACAGCGGTCAGCTTAGGTTACTCCTTGATAAGGATGGGCGATGTCGTACGCAAGGAAGCAGCTAATCAGGGAATAATAATGGATGACCGCGGAGTCGGAGGCTTCGCCTCTGATGAACGGCAGAAGCGTGGGGCTGACATCTGGGCTAGACGATGTTTACCATACATTGAACACAATTCAGTGATTGACGGATGCCGCAGCCTTGACGAGATGAGTTTATTCAGAGAGAAATTTGGAAAAGACTCGATACTTATTGCGATTGAGGCTCCAGCGGACCTCCGGTTCAAAAGACTTCAGCAACGCGGCAGATCAGATGCCCCCCAGACGATTGAAGAATTTAAAGAAAGAGATCTGCGTGAAATCGGATGGGGTTTGGCAGATCTTATAAAATGTGCAGATGACACCATCGTCAACGATGGTTCTCTCGAATCCTTTCATGAGAAAGTCAAAAAGGAAATCGACCATGATTAAATATAAAGTTGCTCAGTTATGCCAGCAAGACGCTCTTTCGATAATTCCTATTGAGAAAATAGCAGTTGATATGGAAAAAACTACTGAGCACCTAATCAAAAATGGATTTTTAACAGAAAACCAAAAGATAATGGTTACTGCTTCGAAGGATAAGGTTATAGTATCAATATATAAAAATGGAAGAATTTTGGTAAGTGGCACTACTTCTAAAGAAGCGGCAGAAAAAATAGGCCGTGAAATTTATGAAGTTCAAGAACAAAAAGACGCCTGCACTTCCAAATAATAGAAATAATCACAGCCTGCTTTATATCATATAATTGATTCAGTGATGTGATCACACTAACGAGCATACTTGTGGTCCTGATACTATGCATGGTGCTTTCCGCGCTCTCATTATATTTTGGACTCCTCACTAAAAGTGGATCAATAGCCTCATTTTTTATAGGTCTAGCCATAGGCGTATTAGGCGCCCCCAGCTGGTTAATTTTACTCATATTGTTTGCATTACTGGGATTCATAGTCACCAAATTCAGAATGAGCCTTAAACAAGAACTTGGTGTACAAGAAGGAAAGAAAGGAGAAAGGACATATAGGAACGTTATTGCCAATAGCCTAGTGCCTTTGTTGGCAGCCATATGTGCATTTGCTTCTGGTGGTGAATATTATAATTTAATGGCCGTAGCGTACATTGCTTCAATTTCCGTAGCTGCCGCAGACACAGTGGCAAGCGAAGTGGGAAGTCTTTCTCCTAAGGTATATATGATTACCACAGGCAAGAAAGTTAAGGCAGGTATAGATGGAGGAATATCATTAGAAGGAACTATTGCCTGCATAATTGGAGGCATAGCAGCCGCATATCTCGGATGCTCCCTCATATTCTCAGAGCTATGGGGAACTGAATTTATCATCCTAGGGATAATTGGAATAATCGGTTGCATGATTGACAGTCTAATCGGAGCCACATTGGAAAGGCGCGGCATAGTGGGAAAACTTGGAACCAATGTTATTTCAATGGCCTGCGGAGCAGCCATAGCGATTACCATTTGGGTTTTGTGATTAGAAAGATATAAATACGAAGTCGTCATCGTCTATTTTGGTATGACGGCCAGAGCGGCGGGGATACACCCGGTCCCATCTGAACCCGGAAG
>ENA-OROK01000216-OROK01000216.1-human-gut-metagenome-genome-assembly--contig:-NODE-216-length-74601-cov-4.780847_pt1 | contig 74601 bp, 73 predicted proteins | sample MGYA00242127_ERZ509046 | MGnify/ENA primary metagenome ERZ509046 (study PRJEB26280, sample SAMEA2338728) | human gut metagenome | biome: human gut; feature: human-associated habitat; material: faeces... | reverse complement strand
GGCAGAATAAAGGCACAGTTAACGGCAACAATCGAAGTAAGAATATAAGGAATCGGGTTCAGCCCCAGCTGCTGCGAAATGCTTTGTACTACCGGAATTGAGATAGAAGCCGCCGCGGTATTACTGCTGATTTCCGTCAGGAAGGTAGCAAAGAGCGTCAGGCTGAACATCGTTTCCCAGCCTCCGCTCAACGGCAGCAGCGTAATTACCTTAGCAATCTGCGTTGCCGCACCGGTTTTCGTAATCAGTTGGCCTAATGCCAAGCCACCGGAAAAAAGAAAAATCATTCCCCACATGATGCCCTTTTCAGCCTCACGCCAGGTCAAAAGCAGCTGGCCTGTTTCGTTGCGCAGCATAAAGGTGAGCATGCCGAAGGTGAAGAAAACATAGGCAGGCTTCATCAGCGGCAGATACTGCACATAAAGCGGACGGACGAATGCCAGGCCTGTTGCGAGAATAAAAAGCCACAGGCCTAATTTTTCGCCGCGGCTCATCGGGCCGAGCTTCGCATAAGCAGTACGGAAGTATTCCTTGCCGCCGTCAAGACGTTTAACAGGCAGCGGCAGATGCAGCAGATAAGCCAGAATAAGCAGCATGATGATGAACAGCAGCGGCAGAAAGCGGATAACCCAATCAACATACATGAATTCGTGTCCCGTGAGCTTTTCCATATAGCTGATTGCTACCAGGTTGGAACTGCTGCCTAAGGGAGAGCCGAAACCGCCGAAGCCTGCGCCCCAGACGATGGCTAGCAAAATCGGTGTTGCTACGGGATTATTGGTAATCTGCTGCTGCCCTAAAAAGCGCAGCATGCTTACAGCCACCGGCAACAGAATCATAACAACGACGACGTTTGGCAAAAAGATGGACAGCAGCGTTGAAGCCACCAGCCAGACGCAAATCTGCTCGCGCATAGACGTTCCCAAGCCGCAAAGGCTTTTTATCGCCAGACGCTTATCAAGATGTGTTTTTTCCCACACCAGACTGATAAGGTCACTACCGACCAGCAGCACGACGATTTCCGAAAAGTATTTGCTGATAATCCCCTCCATCGGCACCATGCCGAAGATAGCGTTCAGCGGAATCGGCAGCAACGAGGTTACGGCAATATTTACCGGACGCAGCACCCACCAAAGTCCCATCCAGAAAATCGTGGCAATAGCGGCCGCCTGCTTAAATTCAATAACAGGTGCCAGTATAAGCAGGACAAGCAGAAAAAGTAACGGTCCTGACAAAACATTCAACGAACGGTGTTTTTTCATAATAACAGCTTCCTCTCCGAGTTAAATAGAAGTTTGCCTTCTATTTTTGCATTTACTTAATTCTACTCCCGTTCTATAATTAAGTAAAAGACTTTATTTTGATTATTATAATCATATTTTTTGATATTTTAAGGAGATACTGCTATGGATTTCGCTTTTTACAGAAACTTTATCACTGTTGCCGAAACAGGTAATCTCAGCGCCGCAGCGAAACGTCTGGGCATCGTACAGCCGGCGCTAAGTGCGCAGATGAAGGCTATCGAAAGAAACTACAGCGTGCAGCTTTTCAAAATGCAGCGCGGTAAGCGCCACATTGAACTGACGGAGGCAGGCGAAACCTTTTTGCAGCAGGCGCGTCAGCTGTGCAATACGGAAGATGATATCAGCCTGCGTATGCAGGCCTTCGGCAGGCGTGCCGCAGGTACGCTGCGCTTCAGCGTGTCACACGTGCGTACCGACTATTTCCTGCGCAGCTATCTTATTCCCTTTGCCAAGGAAAATCCCGGCATCAGCTATCAATTTCACGATGCTACGGTAGAGCAGCAGCAGCAGCATTTGGAAGCAGGCAGTATTGACTTTGCTTTTGCCAATGCACCACTGCCTGCAGCGCACAATTTTGCTACTATTAAGGTGCAGCGGGAGAGTTTTTATGCTTTCTATAATGCTGAATTTTTGGTTCCGTGGGCAAATAAAAGTATGCTTTCGCCGGAGGATTTGGCAGGTGTGCCTTTGTGCTGCAATTATGGCAGTTATGCGCTTTTGCGCAATGTGTTTAAGGATTATGCTGTTAAGCCTAATGTCGCCTTTATTGCCACTACGGCGGAGAGTGCGCTTACCTTTGCGACAAGCGGACTGGGAGTTGCGGTTGTTGCGGCGTTGGATGGTGATGCTGTGCCGCAGGAGATGGTGCGGCGGCAGATTGTTGATGAGAAGCTGCATTTTGATCAGACGTTGTATTGGAGTAAGGAGCATAGGTTATCACTGGCGGCGGAGATATTTTTGGAGTTTTTCCGAACTTTTAACTAAGCACAAAAAACGCCCGCGTTCTTCAGAACGCGAGCGTTAATTTTTTGCTATTATTCTTTTGGTGCTTCTTCGCCTGCATTTGCAGCGGCTTCAGGTGCATCTGCTTCGGCAGCAGGAGCTTCAGCCTTTGCGTCAGCGCCGGCAGCAGGAGCAGCAGCTTTTTCCTCATCTGCAACAGATTGCTGTACTAATTGCAGCTTTTCTTCTGCGGTAAGGATATGACCGTATTTTACCAGCTGGTTGATTTCTTTCTCTTCCAGAGTTTCCTTCTCCATCAGAGCCTTGGCAATCACATGCAGCTTGTCAATATTATCGGACAGCAGCTTTTCGGTAGCGGCATAGGCATCCTCCATAAAGGAGCGTACCTCTTTATCAATTTCAGCTGCCACTTCTTCACTGTAATCCTTGTCGCGGGCAATGTCACGTCCCAGGAATACCTGATCCTGACGATGACCGAAGGTTACAGGACCGATGTTTTCGCTCATACCGTATTCGCAAATCATCTGACGTGCCAGTTGCGTTGCACGCTGCAGATCATTGCTGGCGCCGCTGGAAATTTCCTTCAGCACCAGAGCTTCGGCAACACGGCCACCCAGCAGCACCTTCAGCTCATCGAGCATTTCGCTGCGGGTTGCATAATACTTATCTTCCTTAGGCAGGCTCAGGGTATAACCACCTGCACGGCCACGCGGAATGATGGTAACCTTATGTACAGGGTCAGTGTGCTCAAGCAGCATACCGACGATAGTATGACCGCCTTCATGGTAAGCAGTCAGGCGTTTTTCCTTATCGCTGATGACACGGCTCTTGCGCTCCGGTCCCATGATAACACGCTCGGCAGCCTCTTCCATTTCCGGCATATTGATAGCCTTCTTGTCCTTACGGGCAGTCAGCAGCGCTGCTTCATTAACAAGGTTGGATAAATCAGCACCGGTAAAGCCGGGAGTACGCTGAGCGATTACGTCCAGATTTACATCCTGTCCCATCGGTTTGCCCTTAACATGTACCTTCAGGATTTCGGTACGTCCCTTAATATCAGGACGGTCTACTACGATTTGGCGGTCGAAACGGCCGGGACGCAGCAGTGCCGGGTCCAGAATATCCGGACGGTTGGTTGCGGCAATCATAATGATGCCTTCGTTAGCACTGAAACCGTCCATCTCAACCAATAATTGGTTCAGAGTCTGCTCGCGCTCGTCATGGCCACCGCCAAGACCGGCGCCGCGCTGACGGCCTACGGCATCAATCTCATCGATAAACACGATGCATGGTGCACTTTTCTTTGCCTGGTCGAACAAATCGCGTACACGAGATGCGCCGACACCGACAAACATTTCTACGAAGTCAGAACCGGAAATACTGAAGAACGGAACTCCCGCTTCACCGGCAACTGCCTTCGCCAACAAGGTTTTGCCTGTACCCGGAGGGCCATAGAGCAAAACACCTTTAGGAATCTTAGCTCCCAAGTCATTATACTTCTGCGGATGCTTCAGGAATTCAACAACCTCTTCCAGCTCCTGCTTGGCTTCATCAGCACCGGCAACATCCTTAAAGGTTATCTTCAGTTTTTCCTCATCGTAGCGACGCGCACGGCTCTTGCCAAAGTTCATCACCTTGCCGCCACCGGCACCGCCCTGATTCATCAGCATGAACCACAGGCCTACGATAATCAGCATCGGCAAAATAGAGCTGAGAATGCTCATCCACCAAGGTGGCTGCGGCGGCAGCTCTGCCTTAATGTCTACTTTCTTTGCTTCCAGCTTTTCTACCAGCTTGCTGTCATTAGGCGCAACGGTAGAAAATTCCTTGCCATCCTTTAATTTACCGCTGATAACATTATCAACAATAGTTACCTGTTTGATTTCATCCTGCTGTACATGCTGCATAAAGCTGGTATAGCTTATATCGGCAGGCTTAGAATTCTTTTCACCGTAAAGGTCAAACATCCAGATAATTACCATGATAATCAGCAGATAAAAAAGTACGTTCTTAAAAAATTTATTCAAGCACGTAGCCTCCTTCCACTTAGCTCATAATATTTTATTATATTATAGATAGGAAAAACTAGCAACTGTTTTATGCAATTTTTAGGCTTTTATTTGCGTGCGTATACAGCAGGCTTCAGGATACCGATAAACGGCAGATTGCGGTAATCACCTGCATAGTCCAGACCGTAGCCTACAACGAATTCGTCAGGAATTTTAAAACCTACATAATCAGCCTCCAGACCGTTTACACGGCGCTCGGCCTTGTCGCACAAAGCAGCGGTTTTCAGAGTTGCGGGCTTGTAGTGACGCAGCATATCGGTGATAGAAGCGAAGGTAACGCCGCTGTCAATGATATCATCGATTACCAGCACATCCTTACCCTTGATATCCTCGCTGACATCCAGCTTAACCTTCACACTGCCGCTGGTGCTAGTTCCGTTACCATAGGAAGAAGCAACCATGAAGTCTACGCGCAGCGGCATATCAATAGCACGGGTCAGGTCGGTAGCGAACCAGGCAGCACCCTTCAGCAGCACAATGACAACAAGCTCCTTGCCTGCATAATCGGCAGCAATCTGCTTGCCCATTTCCTGTACGCGGGCATCAATTTCTTCTTTAGTCAGCAAAACTGTCTTAATATCGTCATGCATTTTCCATTCTCCTTACACTTTATATTTTTTGGTTAAAAATAAGCTGTTTATTTTTGTAGACTACGTTTATTCCCTGCGGCAGCTGGATGAGCTTGCCGCCGCTGCGTCGGAGCAGCAGAGAGTCAATTGCCTGACTACGCTCGAAGGACAGTTCCTCGCCGCCCAGTTCGAAATACGCGCGTCGCAATACTCTCAGCCTTACAGCACTGTGCAGCGCCGTAAGCTGCGTCACCGGCAAACTGACAGTATTCTCCTGCCTGCGCGCCAGCTGTCTGTAAGCAGCATCAGCCATTTGCTCCAGGCATTCCGCATCCTGCGCCAACAAGGCGGCAGTACGCGCCAACGTCGGCACCACAGCGGGGTTGAAGCTGCGCTCCAGATACGGCACAAGCTCCAGACGTACACGATTACGCGTATACGCCGTATCAGCGTTGGTGCTGTCGTAACATACTGCAATTCCCTCTACGCTGCAGTATTCCTCTAGCAGGCTTTTCGGCAACGTCAGCAGCGGTCTGATGATATCGCCCTGCTGCGCCCGCATTCCGGCAAGTCCTTGAAGCCCTGCGCCGCGCAGCAGCCTTAAGAGCAGCGTTTCCGCCTGATCACCCTCGTGATGCGCCGTAACAATCGCCACAGCGCCCTGCTGCGCCGCTATGCGCCTAAGCGCCGCATAACGCAGGCGGCGCGCAGCATCTTCTGTAGAAAGCCGGTTCTGCGCCGCATAGGAGGCAGCCTGCACATGCTCCGTAAAGCAGGGCAGTCCCCATGCTTCGCATGCACGCTGCACAGCCTGCATGTCGCGCAGAGCCTCTTCACCACGAAGTCCGTGCTCAACATGACAGACACTGTAGCTTCCCCATGCCTGCGCTGCCAAGGCAGCACAGGCATGCGCCAAAGCCAGAGAATCGGCACCGCCGCTAACAGCCAGCAGGTAATGAGCATCCGGCCGCAGCAAATTTTTAATTGTTTTGCGCAGCTTGTAGACTGCAGGCGCAATCTGCCTCATAGCATATCTCCTTCAGCAGCGGTTTAAACGTGTCGTATCGCATTTTTCTATGCTATAAAAGAAAAGGCACTCTCAGGAGTGCCATTTCATTAATTACCAGCTTGCTTATTTATCACGTCTGGCACCACGACCACCGCGTTTGGACTCAGTATTACGTTTTAAATCCAGCATACGGTCATCGCTGTCTTTCAGGAATTTAGATAATTTATCCTCAAAAGAAACGGGAGCCATAGGTCTTGCGCTTTGCGGGCGCATACCGCCACGGCGTTCACGATTGTCGCCTTGCGGACGCATACCATTGTTGTTGCGGCGCTCGCGGTTATCATTTTGCGGACGCTGCGGTCTCGGTTGCGGAGCCGGCAGCGGTGTGAGCTGTTTAATAGACAGACCAATTTTGCCGCGATCATCTACAGATAATACCTTAACCTTAACCTTGTCGTGCTCCTTTAAAAAGTCATGCACGTCTTTTACATAAACATTAGAAACCTCAGAAATGTGAATCAGGCCAACCTTGCCCTCAGGCAGTTGGACAAATGCGCCAAAATTGGTGATACCTGTAACTTCACCCTCTACAATTGCACCTACTTCAAGTGACATCGAGAAAAAAATCCCCCTTAAAAATTCTTAATACTCTTGTATTATACTCTTTAATTTTTCATGGTGTCAATAAAAAAAGCAGAACAAAAGCTATCATTTCTTGTTCTGCCTTATTTTTTCTCATCAACTATAAACAGCGGCACCTCGTCTTTACCCACCATGTTGTAATCCTCACGGGCGAGCTTTTCAATACAACGCGGGTCATCCAGACGTTTACGCTCTGCCTCCAGCTCAGTCTTCTGTTTTTGTAAAGCAGCAATACGTTGCTGTGTAGCAGCCTGTTCCTGTTTAATCTGATAAATAGAATACTCCTGCTTGCCGATAACGAACAGGCAGGCAACAAACAGCAGCATCATAAAGACATTAAAAGCTTTAGATTTATGTCTTACACGACGTCTAACCATATCATAGCCCCCCAGCATTGAGTATTCCACAGTATATCTTTAGAAAAGCCCGGCAGCAGCTGCCGGGCTTAAAGCACTATAACAGCTTATTATTTTACGTTAACAGCATCCTTGAAAGCTTTACCGGCTTTGAAAGCAGGGATGGTTGCAGCAGGAATAACTACCTTCTCACCATTTTGCGGATTTTTACCTTCACGTTCTTTACGAGCACGTGCTTCAAAAGTACCAAATCCTACTACTTGTACTTTGTCACCCTTAGCAACTACCTCTTTAACGGTTTCCAGGGTAGCGGTGATAGTTTTCTCAACGTCTTTTTTGGTTAAGCCGGCTTTTTCAGCAACAGCAGCGATTAACTCAGTCTTGTTCATCAAAAATTCCTCCTTAATTATGACTTTAGTTATTATTGCAAATGCTTGCGGAGCACGTAACTTCGTAACGTAACTCAAATTTAACTAGCAATAGTATTCTACACTGTCAAGCGTTTTCCTGCAAGCCTTTTCCGAAAATATTTATAAATTACGGGGAAAATAGCGTTATTTTAGTAACTTTATTGCAAATTTACCTTATAAATCACTCTTACGCTCCAATTCCTTAGCCTGATTCCAAAATTCATCCAGCTCAGTCAAAGTGAAATCCTGCCATGTTTTGCCGCTGACTTCCACCTGTTTTTCCACGTAATTAAAACGGGAAGCGAAACGGTTATTAGTTCCGTCCAAAGCTACCTCCGGCTCAATACCGTTATGACGCGCATAATTTACCACGGCAAACAGCACATCGCCAAGCTCACTCTCGGCAGCAGACTTGTCGCCTGCCTTTAAAGCCTCCTGCAGCTCGCCCAGCTCCTCCTGTACCTTAGCCCATACAGATTTGCTGTCCTGCCAGTCAAAGCCGACCTTGGCAGCCTTGCTCTGCAGCTTATAGGCACGCAGCAGCGCCGGCAGTCCCTGAGATACGCCATCCAATACATGCTTGCGTTCCTGCTTTTCCTGCTTTTTGATAGCTTCCCAATTTACCAGCACATCATCGCTGTTGTCGACATGGGTATCACCAAAAACATGCGGATGACGGCGGATAAGCTTATCTACAACCTCGTCGATAACGTCCTGCAGATCAAAGCGTCCTGCCTCCTGTGCCATGCGAGCATGGAAAACAACCTGCATGAGCACGTCGCCAAGCTCCTCACGCATGCCGTCAACATCGTCAGCGTCCACAGCCTCCAGATATTCGTAAACCTCTTCAATCATGTTACTGCGGATGGATTTATGTGTCTGCTCTCTGTCCCAAGGGCAGCCATCAGGCTCGCGCAGAGTACGCATAACATCAGCCAATGGCTGGATGTCGAAATCATCAAAGCCTGCTTCCGGCAAAAAGTCCTCTGCATAGCCTTCTTCTTCGCCTTCCTCGGCAAAATCGTCCTCATCCTCGCCAAAGGTAATAATACCGGGAACAGCTTCCGCATCGTCAACCTTTTCAAATACGGTATTCTCTGCTCCCTCAGCCATCGGCGGAATATAAGCGCTCGTAAGATGGTCGATATTCGGCTGTCTGTCCAACTCGAACAGCTTAATCGGACGGCATTCCTCATCAGGCAAACCCAGATTACGCAGGAAATAAATTTCGTATTCGTCAGGCAGTACATCCATCAGCGCAATTTTCAAATCACCGGCAACCATCTGGCTGTAAACCTGAGTAATCATCAGCGGATGCTGTCCGGCACTTGCAATCTCCGCAAAATCTTGCGCATCAATAATCTGCAGCCCGGCAATCGGGTCGATGCCCAGCTCAACATAAGCCAAGTCCAAGAAGCTCATGGAAGGCTTAATCACCAGCTTAATGCCCTGTGCCTTCGCAGCGGTGCGCATTAAAACAACGGTTTTTTCCGCAACCAGCGGGCTGCCGGGTACGGCATAAACAACATCGCCGTTCTGCGCTGCTGCCAACACACGCTCAACAACACTGTTATAAACCTCTTCAAAGGAAGCAGCCTTTTCGTATAAATCGTCACATGAGGTAAATTTTACGTTTTGCTTTTCCAGCTCGGCAACGGTGGGATGTACCGCCGTGCGCAGGATAACCTGAGCGCAGTTTTGCAGAAGTCCCATAGTTTCCAAGGAAAGATGTCCCACAGCACCGGGTCCTAAGCCGACAATTGTAATTGTTCCCATGATAGTACGCCTTCTTTCTTAATTATTTAAAAAATCGTTTCACTACCGGCAGCTGACGCAGCTCCTGTCTGTTCAGCACGCCTAAAAGCGGCAGCAATATGATATAGCTTATCCCGGCAGCCAGCATAGCAGCGATTGTTGCCAAAGCAGGCGATGCACCGCCAAGCAGCACATGCGCTTCTACGGCCACAGCACCCATCACCGCTGCTGCGGCAATGATTTTCGCAATACTGAGCCAGGAAAATCTTATACTGAATTTATACAACGCTATAATATTTAACAGCGCCGTCACGCCAAAGTTAATATTCGTTGCCCACGCTGCGCCAGCAATACCGTATTCCACATTCGTCAGTTGGAGAACAGCAACCAGCTTGGCTGCAATACCGATAAGCATATTCAGCATCGGCAGATTGGTGTGCCCCATTCCCTGCAGCATACCTGTTGTCACCTGCTGCAGGCCTAAAAGGCAGATGGCAGGCGCCGAATGCATAATAGCAACGCCGGCCTTCGCCGTACCGTACAGCAGACGGCTGATAGGTTCTGCCAACACCCACATGCCTACGGAAGCAGGCACTGTTATCAGGCAGCACAGCTTCATTGCAGTCGCCGCCTTTTGCTCGATAATCTGCCATTTATTCAAAGCAAAGGCTTCGGAAACAGCAGGCACAAGGCTTGTTGCCAGCGACATAGTCGGTATCGTGGCCATTAACAGCAATGGCTGTGCCATGCCTGCCAGATAGCCGAACTGCGCCGTCGCCTGCTCCACACTAAGACCGCTGTCAATCAATCGGCCGGGCACCAGCAATACGTCAATGCTGCTTGTAACAGGCACGAGTATATTGGCGCAGGACACTGGCAAAGCCAACAGCAGCAGGCGCTTAACCAATGCTCTGCTGCGCACAAGCTCGCCAGTTGGTGTCTGCATCTTCACTGCATCAGTCTGCCATTGCTTGCGGTAATAGCGATAAAAGCAGCCCATAACTACAAGACCGGTCAAGCTGCCAGGCACAGCGCCGAAGGCAGCACCGGCAGCAGCGTATTCCAGACCGTAGGGCAGCAGCACATACGCCAGCACCACCATCGTCACTACGCGGATAAACTGCTCTACAATCTGCGATACCGCAGGCGGTGTCATCAGCTGATGTCCCTGAAAATACCCGCGGAAGCTGGCTAAAATCGTAGCAAAGAAAATTGCCGGTGTCAGCGCTATAAGCGAATAATAGGCACGCGCATCGGTAATAACGCCGGCATCAACCAGCCAGCCCGCCGCCAACACCAGACAAACCGCCAGCACCGCGCCCACGCAGGCCATCAGGCGCAGCGAAACGCGAAACACCTGACGCACATTAGCATAGTCCTTCTGCGCCAGAAAGCCTGCGACAATAATCGATATTGCCACCGGAATGCCGGCCGCAGAAATCGCAAGCAGCAAAAGGTATACGGGATAGGCCATCTGGTACAGACCGATACCCTCGCCACCCAGCAGACGTGAAAGCAGGATGCGGTTCACAGAACCGATAACCTTTACCATCAGTCCTGCCAATGTCAGAATCATTGCGCCGCGCAAAAATTTATCACTGCTCATCTCCTGCTTTCACCTCCTTTAAATCAATCTTCCAATATCAGAGCAGGCAAAGTCTGCTCCAGCCACGCCAGGGGCTCCTGCTTTGACGTACCCATTCTGTACGTCAGCTGCTGCTCCTGACCGTTTTTCAATGTCATCGTCTTAGGATGCTGCATCAGCAGCTTAAGAACTGCCTCAGGATTTACCTGTGCCTTCTCGCCGAAGGTCAGGCGGATAATTCCCTGACGCACATTTACGCCACGGATTTTCAGCACTCGGCACAAGCCCTTAAGCGCTGCCAAACGCCAGAGCATTTCCACCTCCGGCGGCGGATTGCCGAAACGGTCGATAATTTCGTCCAGAAAATCCTCACGCTGTGAATATTCCAGCTCGCTGAAGCGACGATACAGCTCCATTTTATAACGTGGGTCCGGAATATAGCTGTCCGGAATATAGGCCTCTGCCTGAATTTCCAGAACCGGCTCCGGCTCAGGCTCGGCCTCCTTGCCGTTTTTCAGACGCTCAATGGTTTTTTCCAGCATCTCGCAATAAGCGGCAAAGCCTATACCGGTAATATGTCCGTGCTGCTGCGGGCCGAGCAGATTGCCGGCACCGCGGATTTCCAAATCACGCATAGCAATCTTAAAGCCTGCGCCCAGCTCCGTAAAATCACGGATAGCCTGCAGACGCTTTTCAGCAATTTCGCTGAGCGCCTTATTAGGCTGATACACAAAGTAAGCATAAGCAAGACGCGAGCTGCGTCCTACACGGCCACGCATCTGGTAGAGCTGCGAAAGGCCGAAGTTGTCGGCACCGTCGATAATAATCGTATTCGCCAAAGGTACGTCCAGACCGTTTTCCACAATCGTCGTACACAAAAGCACGTCGCAGCCGCCCTCATAGAAGGTAATCATGGCATCCTCTAATGCGTCCTCATTCATCTGCCCGTGGGCAATTTTGATGCTGATGCCCGGTACCAGACGGCGCAGCTTGGCAGCCAACGGCTCCAAAGCACTCACGCGGTTGCTGATATAGTAAATTCTGCCGCCGCGGCGCAGTTCACGCTCCAGCGCCTCCTTAATCATGCCGTCATTATATTCGCTGACATAGGTTTCAACAGGCAAGCGATCCTCCGGCGGCGATTCGATAACGCTCATATCACGGCCGTTGACCAACGCCATATGCAGAGTACGCGGAATAGGTGTCGCGGAAAGCGACAAGACATCTATGCCGAGATGCCATTTCTTGATTTTTTCCTTTTGGGCAACGCCGAAGCGCTGCTCCTCATCGATAATCAGCAGGCCCAGACTGGTAAAATTCACATCAGGCTGCAGCAGACGGTGCGTGCCGATAAGAATATCAACCTTACCGTCGGCCACCTCCTGCAAAACAGTGCGCTGCTCCTTCGGCGTACAAAAGCGGTTCAGCAGCCGAACCTCTACACCGAAATTACGCACACGCTCCTTGAAGGTAATATAATGCTGCTGTGCCAGCACTGTTGTAGGCGCCAGCACCGCCACCTGCTTACCGTCAAGCACAGCCTTAAAGGCAGCACGCAGCGCCACCTCAGTTTTGCCGTAGCCTACATCACCGCAGAGCAGACGTTCCATCGGCTGCGGCTTTTCCATATCAGCCTTGATTTCGGCAATCGCCTTCAGCTGGTCCGGCGTTTCCTCATAAGGAAAGGCTGCTTCAAAGTCCTTTTGCAGCTGACAGTCCGGTGAAAAGGCATGCCCCGGCATAATCTGCCGCTGCGCATATAAACGCAGCAGCTCCTCCGCCAGCTCCGTAATCGCCTTAGCCGCCTTGGCCGTGGTACGTTTCCAGTCATTGCCGCCCATTTTCGACAAACGCGGCACACTGCCTTCGCTGCCGACATATTTATGCAGCATGCCGACCTGCTCTACCGGAACATAGAGCTTATCATCGCCGGCATAGGCCAAAAGCAGATAATCACGGTGAATGCCGTCAACCTCAACGTTTTCTACGCCTATATAACGGCCGATGCCATGCACCTTATGAACAACATAATCTCCGGCCTTGATATCCGAAAAATACTGCAGCTGTTGGCCCTGATTTTTAGTATGCAAGCGTTTGCGCTTCTGCATGCCGAAAATATCATTTTCTGTCAGCAGCAGCCATTCTTCATCCCAGAAGCGAAAGCCGTGATCCAAATCGCCGTAGGTTACATTGACGACTCCCGGCTCAAAGCTCTTTTGGGCAAAATGTCCCTTTAAGCCGTAGTTGCGCAGATTATCCGCAAAGCCACGGGCCTTAATGCTGCCGGAAAGCATAATCAGCGGCGTAATTCCCTCCGCCAGCCAGTTCTGCAAATCCTCCACCAGCAAATTAGTATTCTTATTATACGGCGCAACCGCGCGCACCGGTATATTCAGCGAAGGCAGCTGCTGCAGATAGCTGTGTCCCAACGCCGATACCAGCACAGCACCGTTAGCGGCCAGCTGCTCTATAAGCTCCTGTTTGTTGAAAAGCTCGGAAGCATGCTCCTTGTTTTCCTTGTCCAGCTTTTCCAGCATACTGAAAACATGCACCGGCTCATCAACAACTACCATAGTATCCGCAGCGCAATATTCAAAGATATCGGCATCATAGCTGAAGCTTTCATCCACCTTCAGCGGAGCAATTTTGATACTGGTGAGAGTCTGCAGACTGCGCTGGGTGTCAACATCAAAGCTACGCATAGCGTCAAGCTCGTTGTCGAACCATTCGATGCGTACCGCCGCACTGCTGTTAATCGGGTACACGTCCAAAATATCACCGCGCAGGCAGAACTGTCCCAAAGCATCAACCTGCTCTGTACGCTCATAGCCCAAATCAAGCAACGCGGCAGCTATATTACGCTGTTCGTGCTCCTCGCCGACAGCGAGCTGCAGCGCCTTGCCGGACATACCGCTCGGACGCAGCTGCTTTTGCTGAAGCGCCTCTGCTGTAATGAAAACAATGCCACGCTCCTCACCGCTCAGAAAGCGCAGTGCTGCCGCACGTCCGGCCTGCAGCTCCAGGCTCTGTGTATCGGCCTGCACACGCGGCAGGCTTACAGGATAAAGCTCCTGCATCGGCAAATCGGGGTACAGATAATTAAGCTCGCGGCGATAGGTACGTATTTCCTCACGCGAAGCAGTAATAAAGGCCATACTGCCCTTGCCGCCCAGCAGCTTATCTGCGGCAGCAAAAAAGACCGGCTTGCTGCTTCCAGCCAACCCGGTTAAAATACAGGCCTGTTTTTTCTTTTGATATTCGGCCGCCTGCTGCACTTCCTTGACAGCGGCAACCTTATTGACTAATAAATTTTCCATAGGCTATACAAATTGATAAATAGGGCTGTTACAGACGTAACAGCCCTATAATATGTTTTAAAATCAGAGCTTAACAGCAAGTACTTTGCGGTCCAGGCTGTGAATAGCATCAACGAAACGTACGGTGCCGGTTTTGTAACGGGCAGAAATAGTATGAGTACGTACGCCGTCGCCGAAGTAACGCAGACCGTTCAGCATGTTGCAGTTGGTAATAGCGGTAGCAGTAAACATGCAGTCATCGCCTTTTACCAAATCATCCAGAGTCAGCACCTTGTTAACATCAGCAATACCCATCTTCAGGCAACGTTGAGCCTGTGCTTCGTCTTCGGGAACCAGACGAGCTTGCATATCGCCGCCCAGGCATTTAACAGCAGCAGCACCCAGAACACCTTCCGGAGCGCCACCCTTACCAACGTACATATGCACGCCGCTACCTTCAATGCAGCATTCAACAATCGGGTTAACATCGCCGTCGGTAATCAGGGAGATACGTGCGCCGGCTTTACGGATTTCGTCCATCAGGCCGTAATGACGTTCGCGGTCCAGCAGAACTACGTTCAGGTCGCTTACTTTACGGTCCATTGCTTTAGCAACGCGTGCCAGGTTTTCGCTCATCGGAGCATTGATATCGATGCAGCCTTTAGCACGGGGGCCAACAGCGATTTTATCCATGTACATATCAGGAGCATGCAGCAGGCAGCCACGCGGAGCGATAGCAATAACTGCGATAGCGCCGTTTTGTCCTTTAGCAACCAGGTTGGTACCTTCAATCGGGTCAACAGCGATATCAACCTCAGGGCCGCCGGCACCTACTTCTTCGCCGATATACAGCATCGGTGCTTCATCCATTTCGCCTTCGCCGATAACAACGGTACCTTTAATATTTACGGTATCAAAGGCTGCGCGCATAGCGTCAACAGCCAGACCGTCAGCACCGTTCTTGTCGCCTCTGCCTACAAGATGACCGCAGGCAATAGCTGCAGCCTCGGTTACACGTACAAATTCCAAAGAAAGCTCTCTGTTCATTCTTCACAACACTCCTTAATATAAATTCAATATAGTAATAGCACTGCTTGCACAGCACAAAGAATTAACTACATGTCCAATCTTTATTATGCCACGTTTATTCTGATTAATCAATCTAAATTTTATTTACAGTAAAAGCATCAGGCAAACCTGCCACGGTAAAACAAAAACAATATACAGCAAAAATAGGCTGAACACTACGGTTACACCTGCACGGAAGGCATCTACAAGGTACACTGCCTCCAATGACCGCACCAGAAGATACAGCATCCACAGACAGCCTATAAGAAACAGTACACCTAAAAGTGGCAAGCCGTTAAGCCCCATCCTGCCCGCAAGCAAGGCCCCCGGTGTGAGCAGCAAAAACGGCAGCGTCGTATACCCCAAAAGGCAGATGAGCCCGACAGGGTCGCCTGCCAGCGCACCGAAGGTTTCCATAATGCCGTGCAGCAAAAAACCGTAAAGCGTTAAAGCTGTTCCCGCAATCAGCACCGTAGCAATAATAATGCCGAAGCGCACCTCCAACGGCGAATCCAGCAGCCAGCAATTTGTTGCTACGCCAAAAAAGCTGAAGCTGAGAGTGAAATAAAAAGCACTGCGCCAAAGAGAAGGCTGCTTGGCAATCGCAGCCATGCCTGCACCGGGCTCAAAAAGTACCTCAAAGGTTTTGCGCCTCATAGCTCATCACCTCGTCATACCGCCTGCCGGCGCCCCGCTCTGCTGCAGACTGCCTGTCAGCTGGTTTACAAGTTCTGTTTTAATCAGCTCCGCAATATGAGCGCTGAGCAGAAACTCCCACGGCTGCTGTTTTTCCTTAGCCTTCACCGGCGGCAGTCCGTCGGCACCCGGCTTAATCTTGCCCAATTCACCTGCTGCGGCAAGCGCATCGTAATAATCACCGATTTCATCTACCAGGCCCAGGTTCTTAGCCTGCAGACCGGTATAAACACGGCCGTCAGCCAAAGTTTTTACCTTGCTTTCTTCCATCTTGCGTCCTACGGCAACAGTTGTCACGAACTGCTCGTAGATTTCGTTGACGATGTTCTGCAAAATAGCCTGCTCTTCAGGTGTCATCGGTCTGTCACTGCTCATAATATCCTTATAGGGACCGCTTTTAATCTTATTGCTGGTGATGCCTATTTTCTTGAACAGCTCCTCCGTATTCATGTACGGCATATACACACCGATACTGCCGGTAAGCGTTGTAGCGTTGGCATAAACCTTGTCACTGGCGCAGGCTGCAATCCAATAGGCAGCGCTGGCACCGGTATTGCCCATAGTTGCAACTATCGGCTTTTTGGTTTTCTCCTTAAAGCGCTTCAGTTCACGTCCGACCTCTTCCGCAGCCGTAGCACTGCCGCCGCCGCTGTCAATACGCAGGACTAATGCCTTGACGCTGTCATCAGCCGCTGCCTCACGAATCTGCTTCATAATGCTGCCGCTTGTTACACCGTTAGTCTGGCTGAAAATATTGTCCTTGCTGTCCGCACCGCTGATAATCGTACCGGAAATATTGATTACGGCCACACGGTCAGGTACAGTAACAGTTTTCTCGGCATTGTTATTTCCCTTGAGCAATGAAACAACAAAGCTCAGCACAGCCAGAATCAATACCGCACTGATAAAAATTTTCTTAAGCATTCAATCACTCTCCTCCCTAATTTTTAGTATAACATAAGCAAAAACTCCCCTCAGGCGTATGCCTTACGGCAATTGCGCCTAAGGTGCCTAAGAGGAGTATTTTTATTTTCCGAAAGCAACGTCGGCTTAAGCTCAGCGCTTTCAGGATAACCTTATTGGTGATGTTTTACCGCCGCACCTACAAACTCTCTGAATAACGGATGCGGATTTGTCGGACGGGATTTAAATTCAGGATGGAATTGCGCACCGAGGAACCACGGATGCTCGCTCTCAGGCAATTCAACAATCTCTACCAGACGGCCATTAGGCAGTGTGCCGCCTAGAACTAATCCCTTGCCCACAATTTCCTCACGGAAAGCATTGTTGAACTCATAACGATGACGATGACGTTCGTAAATCAGCTCTGCATTGTAAGCCTTGCTGGTCAGCGTATCGGGATAAACCTTACACGGATACAGTCCCAGACGCATCGTACCGCCCAAATCCTCAACATCAATCTGTTCCGGCATCAGGTCGATAACAGGATGCGCACTGTTCGGATTGAACTCCGAGCTGTTGGCATCAGCCATACCGCAGACGTGACGGGCAAATTCAATTACTGCGCACTGCATGCCCAGGCAGATGCCGAAGAACGGAATCTTGTGCTCACGTGCATATTGAATAGCCTTAATCTTGCCTTCAATACCGCGGTTACCGAAGCCGCCCGGCACCAGAATGCCGTCAACACCGGCCATAACCTTATCCATATCCGTATCATCTGCTTCAATTTCTTCAGCATTTACCCAATGGATATCAAGCTCGGTTTCATTGGCAACTGCTGCATGACGCAAGGATTCCGTAATAGAAATATAGGCATCCTGCAAAGCAACATATTTGCCGACTACGGCGATAGTTACCTTCTTGTCATATTTTTTCAGGATGCGGGCCACCATATCATGCCAGCCCTGCATATCCTTCGGCTTGTCCTCCATTTCCAGCTTGCGCAGGACAATGGTATCAAGTCCGTGCTCCTCCATGAGCATCGGTACCTCATAAATGCTTCTTGCGGTAAGGTTTTGAATAACTGCGTCCGGATCAACGTCGCAGAACATAGCCATTTTTTCGCGCATTTCCTTAGAAATAGGCTTTTCACTGCGGCAAACCAGGATATCCGGTGAAATACCGATGCTGCGCAGCTCTTTTACGCTATGCTGAGTCGGTTTGGTTTTCAGCTCACCGGCTGCGGAAATATACGGTACCAGCGTAACGTGAATATAAAGCACATCGTTCTTGCCGACATCCTTTTTTACCTGACGGATGGCTTCCAAAAACGGCAGGCTTTCGATATCACCTACAGTACCGCCGATTTCCGTAATAACGAAGTCGGCATTATCCTGTTGGCCTACGCGGAAAACGCGCTCCTTGATTTCATTGGTGATATGCGGAATAACCTGTACGGTACCGCCAAGATAATCGCCACGGCGTTCTTTATTTATTACACTCTGGTAAATCTTGCCTGTGGTCGTATTGGAGTTTTTGGACAGGTTGATATCAATAAAGCGTTCGTAATGTCCCAAGTCAAGGTCAGTTTCCGCACCGTCGTCGGTTACAAAAACCTCGCCATGCTGATACGGGCTCATTGTGCCCGGGTCAATATTGATATACGGGTCGAACTTCTGGATAGTAACCCTATAGCCGCGGCTTTTCAGCAAACGGCCCAAAGACGCAGCAGTGATGCCCTTGCCCAAAGAAGAAACAACACCGCCTGTCACAAAAATGTACTTGGTATTAGTAGTCATGATTTTTAACCCCCTCAGATTTCATAAAATGCTACAAAAATATTAAATTGTATCTAAACTCACTGCAGGCGGCAAAGCCTCACGGACTCTACCACCTGCAAAAGAATTTCTTAAATTACATTCTTTCCGGAGCAGAAACGCCCAGAATACCCAAAGCATGACGGATGGTGTGACCAACTGCCTTAACCAAAGCAATGCGGGCTTGTTGTAAGTCTGTATCTACGCCCAGAATACGGCATTGGTTATAGAAGGAGTGGAACAGGGTTGCCAGCTCGTAGGTATAGGTTGCCACATGATGTACAGCGCGTTCGCGGGCTGCACGGGCAAGCAGTTCCGGATATTCGCCCAGCTTTTTAACCAGCGCCAGCTCTTCGGGAGCCTGCAGAGTATCCAGCTTCAGCTCGTCAAGAGCAATAGCTTCAATGCCTGCTTCGGCCAGCTGACGGGCAATGCTGCAGATACGCGCATGCGCATATTGGATATAATAAACCGGGTTCTCATTGGATTTTTCGGTAGCCAGAGTCATATCAAAATCCAGCTGGCTGTCTAAGGAGCGCATGCAGAAGAAGTAACGTGCCGCATCAACGCCAACCTCATCCATCAGCTCGCGCAGAGTGATGGTTTCGCCGGTACGCTTGGACAGCTTAACGATATCGCCGTTGCGGTACAGACGTACCATTTGCAGCAGCAGCACCTCCAGCTTATCGGCATCAAAGCCCAAAGCACTTACAGCAGCCTTCACGCGGGCAATATAACCATGGTGGTCAGCCCCCCACAGGTTGATGATGCGGTCGAAGCCGCGCTCGAATTTGTTGCGGTGATATGCAATATCGGCAGCAAAGTAGGTGGAAACGCCGTTGTCACGGATAACAACGCGGTCCTTGTCATCACCGTAAGCGGTGGAATTAAACCATTTTGCGCCATCCTTTTCATAAACGCAGCCTTTTTCCTCAAGGAATTTGCAAGCCTCACGGATTTTATCGGCATCATGCAGGGATTGCTCGCTGAACCATACATCAAAGGTTACGCCGAAAGCTTCCAAGTCCTCTTTCAGGCCTGCCAGCTTTTCTTTATAAGCAATCTCCAGGAATTTAGCCAGACGCTCTTTTTCCTCTAAAGCAACGAATTCCTTGCCATAGATACGGATAATACGCTGAGCGGTTTCAATGATATCATAACCATGATAGCCGTTTTCCGGGAAAGGAATACCGGTCGGCATTTCGTCCAGCTGTTTAACGGTCAGGTCGGCAGGAACGCCGCCCATTTCCTCCAGCTTCAACAGCTGCAGATAACGTGCATTGACAGAAGCTGCCAGATTGTTCATCTGATTGCCGGCGTCATTGATATAGTATTCGCTTTCAACATCATAGCCTGCAGCACGCAACAGGTTAACCATAGCACTGCCGACTGCGGCACCGCGGGCATGGCCTACATGCAGCGGGCCGGTGGGGTTAGCGCTTACATATTCAACCTGAACGCGGCCCAAGCCGTTAGCAGGCAGGTTGCCGTAGTTTTCACCGGCAGCCAGAATGCCTGCCAGCAAATCAGCGGTCCAGTTTTGTTTCAGATAGAAATTGATGAAGCCGGGGCCGGCAATTTCCATTTTATCTACGGAAGCACAGTCCAGATTATCAACAACAGCCTGTGCAATCTGACGCGGTGCACAATGCAGGCTGCGGGCAGACTGCATTGCAAAGTTGGTTGCAAAATCGCCGAATTCCTTTTGCGGCGGAACCTCCAGCATAACCTCGGGCAAAGTACCCGATTTCAAAGTGCCATTATCGATAGCTTTTTGCGCTGCATCTTTAATGGCAGCGGCTAATAAATCCTTTATATCCAAAGCAAAATCTCTCCTTCTCTTTATTTATTGCTTATTTTGTTTCGTAAATAGGGTCATTAGTCAGTTCAACGCCCAGCTTTTTAAATACCTTGAAATCTCCCTCTGTCAGCATAACGGTGGAATGTGCCTGGCAACCTTTCAGCTCCGGCAGCTTTTCCAGCGCCAGCTTAGCCAGACTGTCCGTTGCAGCACACATAGAAAGCGCTATCAGCACCTCATCCATATGCAGACGCGGATTGCTGCTGCCAAGGTAGCGTGTTTTCAGATTCTGAATCGGGTTGATGTAGGTCGGCGAAATCAGGTGCATTTCATCCGCAATACCGCCCAGTTCCTTAATAGCGTTCAACAGCACGGCACTGGCAGGTCCCAGCAAATCCGTAGTTTTGCCGGTAACAATTCTGCCATCGGCAAGCTCCAGCGCAATAACAGCGCACTTGCGTTCTTCCGCAACCTGCTTGGCTACGGTAACAACGCGGCGGTCATTTACGCTGACCTTAGCCTGCTTCATCAGCAGCTCCAGCGTATAAACCTCCTGCTTGCTGGCCTCATCCAGAGCCAGACGGTTCAGGGACTGATAATAGCGGCGGATAATTTCCTGACGGGAAGCCTCACAGCAGACCTCATCATCACAAATGCAGTTGCCTGCCATATTAACGCCCATATCGGTAGGCGATTTGTACGGGCAATAGCCGTAAATGCCTTCAAAAATTGCTGCCAGTACAGGATAAATTTCAACGTCACGGTTATAATTTACCGTGGTCACGCCATAAGCCTCCAAATGGAAGGGGTCAATCATATTAACATCCTGCAAATCCGCCGTAGCAGCCTCGTAAGCCATATTTACAGGATGCTTCAAAGGCAGATTCCAGATGGGGAAGGTTTCGAATTTGGCATAACCGGCCTTAATGCCGCGCTTATTTTCATGATACAGCTGTGACAGACAGGTAGCCATCTTGCCGCTGCCGGGACCGGGCGCAGTAACAACTACCAGCGGACGTGTAGTTTCTACATAATCGTTCTGGCCATAGCCTTCATCGCTGACAATATGCTCCACATTATGCGGATAGCCTTCAATCGGATAATGGTAATAAACCTTGATATCCAAAGCCTCCAGCTTATTCTTGAAGCTTTCGATGGATTTCTGCCCCTTATATTGCGTAATAACAACGCTGCTGACATAAAGTCCCTTAGAACGGTAAACCTTTACCAGACGCAGTACGTCCAGATCGTAGGTCAGGCCTAAATCGTGACGCACCTTGTTATTTTCGATATCATCGGCATTGATGGAAATAATCATCTCTGCCTGATCCGCAAGCTGCAGGAGCATCTGCAGCTTACTGTCCGGAGCAAAGCCCGGCAGTACGCGGGAAGCGTGGTAATCATCGAACAGCTTGCCGCCGAATTCCAGATAAAGCTTATCGCCGAATTTACTGATGCGCTCTCTGATATGCTCAGATTGCATGGTCAAATATTTTTGATTATCAAAGCCTATTTTCATATTAAATTTCCTCAACCTCAATTAAAATCTTCATCTCGCCATAAGGCTTATCATCATGATACAAGGTATATTCCATTTCCAGCTGCCACATGCCGTTACGGAAATGGGTATATACATAACTTGTTTCCGTCGTCAGAGGAATTTTCATATAAGGTGTCTGATAAAGGCTTTTATCTACATATCCACGGCGGAATTCCTGTCTGTGGTCCACGCTGCCGCTGCGCATGACTATAACGTGCTCATCGTCCCATTTCAGCGTTGTCTTGGTATTATCCAGACCGGACTGTTCATCCTCCTTATAGATTACGTAGTATTTGCCGCCTTTTTCCGTCATCATACCCGTATACTTTTGTTCAGAAGCCTGAGCCTCACTACCCTCATCCTTCGTTGTACTCAAAATACGAATTTTTACCGGCTGCATAGTACGTGCCTCCATAAACAAGATAGAGCCTGCACCGTTTCGCCACACCATTATGATCGAAAGGTCGCAAGCCCTACAAGATTTTTGTCAATCTAATGCCATTAAACTTTTCTGCACTAAAAGACCTCTTATATTCTTCAATATTATATAACAGCTATAAAGCACAGTCAAGAAATAGCATAAGGAAGTGCAGGATTTCCCATAACAGCAAGCTTAAAAAATCAACCAAAAACGACAGAGTATACTGCCATAGTATAGCTCTGTCGTCAGCTTTTTAATATAAAATTTATTTTTTAGCTTCTTCTTTAGCTGCTTCTTTCTGCTGCGGCAGCATTACACTGAAATCATTCAGCAAAGGCTTCTCGCCGTTCAGCTTGAAAAGATATACGAAGCGGGCAGTCGGTTTTTTCTCTGCAGCAACCTGATACAGCAGCACGTCTGCGCCATTATGTTTTTCAACAACAATCAGTTGATTAGTGGTCAGCTTACCGAAATCCTTAGCAAGCTGTGCATGCAGATTATTGTAAGCCTTTTCATCCCAGTTCTTTTGCATATCCTCGGTCATCATAGAGGTAACTGCCTTGTAGTTGCCGCCGTTGATAAATTTGTCAACGATAGCTTCCTCTGCGTCCAGAACCTTGCCGTTGGATGCGCTGCAAACTGCGCTGACAGCCAGCATCATAATCATTGTAACCAGCATTAATATTTTTTTCATGGAAAATCTCTCCTCCCATATGCTTAATATGTGTTTAATTATAGTCTTTCGCGCCTGCAAGTGCAAGCACTGCCATAAAAACTTTACAATCTTATTTACATTGCTTAACGAAGCCAAAGCAATTACAGATTTTTATTCTTCCACTCCGTCAGCTGACTGCTGAAGGCTTCCCACTGCTGCGGCAACGCTTCCAGCGCTGCATCGGCCTTGGCCTGCTCCCAACCGCTGAACAAGGCTGCCTCATAACGCAGCTCCTTAATCTTGGGATTTGCCGCCACCAGCTTCTCTACCATCATGGTGTTGATATAATCATCGTGCAGCAGCCCCAGCATATCCTGCAGATACTTCAGGCTACGCAAAAGGCGTGCTTCCGGAGCCAGCTCCGGCACGCTCTGCAGTGCATAACGGAAGCGCTTGAGCTTGATGCGGATGCGGTGCAGCTGCTCCATATTATGCAAATCGGGATATTTTTCCGGCAGCTCCATCAGCTTATCATACCAGTTACCGAAGCGACGTGACAAAAACTCTGCCAATGTCAGCTCCCTTTCCGGCGCAGGCACGCTGTACAGCCACAAAAGCAAACGGGCCAGCTCCAGCGTCAGGCGGTTCAGCCTCAGTCCGCGCAGTGCCTTAGCTGCAGCCGTACCGCGCAGCTGCGTCAGTAGAGCCGTAAGCTGCGGCAGCGCAGCTTCCGCCTGCTCCCGGCTGCGCTGTAGACGCGAGCAGATTTGCAGCGCCACATCGTACTCCCGCACATCACCCAAAAGATTGGTGCTCGCCTTCAGCACTCCCTGCCAATGCACCGCCTCCTGCTCAGGCAGCAGCGGCTTGCATAGAGTCAGCAGCGAGCGCAGACGTCTGAGCTTTACCCGCAGCTGACGCAGCAGGCTGCGTTCCGGGCCACGGCTCAAAACCTCCTGCCACAGCTTGCTTACATAATAAACTTGCCAGGGAAGATGACAATACAGCAGGCTCATAGCGCTGTCGGCATTGTAGTCCGCCAGCTGCTTTTGGTCAAAACAGCCGCGCAACTGGTCCAGTCGCTGCGAAAAATCCGGCTCCTCCAGCACAAATTTCGTTTTGGAGGCCAGCAGCTTCTGCAGCAGACTGTCAACAGCTTCTGCAGCTTCCGCATTATGATATTCAAATTCAATAATGATATCCGCTATCGCCAGCAGCTTGTCGCTCACAAGCAAAGTGCCCCAGGCACAATACAAGCGCACACCGTCAATATTTTCCGGCGTAAAACGTGTCAGGCGATATTTATACATATCATTATCGTTGAAATATTTTTCTTTGATTTTTACCTTGACGGTACTGCCAGGCAGCAGCCTTTTGGCAAGATTAAGCAGCTGCGCCTGGTTTTTTACTTCCAGCCCATGCAGACACAGCTTGTGTTTCATGACATCTACCTCCCGGACCTTGACGCTTTTTTATGCGCTTATTTGTTCTTCGGTACAATTTCCAGCCAATAATTATCAGGGTCGGTAATAAAGTAAATTCCCATAGCAGGATTTTCGTAGCAGATGCAGCCCATTTTCTTATGCTTAGCATGCGCTGCTTCGTAATCATCTGCCAAAAATGCCAGATGGAATTCATTTTCGCCCAGATTATAAGCTTCCTTGCGGTCACGCAGCCAGGTAAGCTCCAGCAGATGCGGAGTTTTGCCGTCCGTCAGATATACCAGAATAAAGCTGCCGTCCGCAGCCTCCTTACGATGATCCTCCTTCAGGCCCAAAGCCTCCTCGTAAAACTTCAGGCTTTTTTCCAAATCCAACACATTAAAGTTGTTATGTGCGAAAGTAAATTCCATATTGTACACCTCTCATTAAATTATATTATATATTTAAAAAAACACTACCTGCTTCAAGAGCAGAGCAGCTAAAGCAATACCTGCTGCCAGCTTGCCGACCATTGCAAAAAAGCGCATCTTCGCTGCCGTCCACGCCAACTGCATAGCAGCTGCCGAAACACCCGTATGCGCCAGCTCATAGGCAAACGCAGCCGCAAAGGCACCGGCCATACCGCCGAGCAACGAGCCTAATATCGGGAAAATCAATGTACCGAGCAGAGTGCCGGCAAAGCTTCCCAAGGCAATGAAAATAACCGCGAACCAAGATACCTTACTGCGTTTGATGCCGAAAAGGCCGACGCAGAACTCCCAAAATTCACCCAAAGCATAAATAAGCACCATAGCAGACAGCAGTCTGCCGTTAAAATAAAGTACCTCATCAAAAAAAGCAAACATCAAGGATGTCAGCAAGAGTAAAGTATTCCCCGGAAGGTCAAATATTGTCAGTATCGGTCCCGATATAGCTATGAAGATTGCAAATGTACGCTCAACCAGCAGTTCCATAACATGCCTCCGTCTATTTATATTGTATTAATTATACCACATCCATAAACATACAAGTTTACTAAAGTGTCACGAGAATTAGAAATAAATGTAAAATCGTTGTGCGGTATCGCAGAAAATGCTAAAATTAGTTAAGCTGAATAATTCTTAACCAAGGAGGTTCCCTCGTGAACGATATATTGCTTACTCTTAAACCCTGGTACCCTTCCATAAGTGCCTTTCTTTTCTTTACCGTTGTCCGCTACATTTATAAAAACTTTTTCATCCGCCTTTTACGCCGTCTGAATAACAAGGTATCCTTCGGCTACGGCGAGGATTTTCTTAACGCCTTTGAGACACCTATCAACATTGCACTCTTTATTATCGCATTCTATGCGGCAATCAACCTGTCGCCGTTGGCATCAGTACACGATTTCAGCTTTACCGACCGCATTCTGCGCACAATCATTGTCACCAACTTTTTTTGGGGCCTTTATAACCTGATTGATACAACGCACGGCGTTTTCTTCGATTTGCTGGAAAGATTCGGTATCCAGACCGATGAAGCCATCGCCAACATTCTCGCGACTGTTTTCCGTATGATTATCATCATGCTGGGCTTTGTAACCGTAGCCCGCGAATGGAATTACAATATCAGCGCCTTCATCGCCTCCCTAAGTATCGGCTCTTTGGCTGTTGCATTTGCAGCCAAGGATGCGTTGGCCAACGTTTTCGGCAGTATGATAATCCTGCTCGACAAGCCCTTTAAAATCGGTGACTGGATTAAAGCCAACAGCATCGAAGGTATCGTTGAAAGCGTTTCCTTCCGCAGCACCTGTATCCGCACCTTTCCGCAGGAGCTTGTTTATATTCCGAACTCCCTCCTCAGCAACACGCCGATTACCAACTATACGCTGCGCGAACGTCGCCGCATCGACTTTACGCTTGGCCTGACCTACGGTACAACGGCTGCCCAAATCGAGGAATTTATCTTCAAGCTGAAAAATTATCTGGAGGATCTCACGCTTATTGATGAAAATGATGTACGCGTTCATTTCCTTACCTATAACAGCAGCAGCCTTGATATACGTGTTGTCTGCTACGCCAAAACAGGCAAGCACCTCGAATACCTCAACATTATGCAGGAAATCAACCTGCATACATTGGAGCTGCTTGAAGAGGTGGGCGTAAGCTGCGCCTTCCCCAGCACCAGTCTTTATTTTGAAACTCCGCTGCAGGAAAATGTTACCGAACAGCCTGCCAAAGCACAATCCGAAGCTGATAAACCAAAAGATAACAGCACCTCTGCCAACTGCTAATTCACTATTATTTTGCAGAAAAATTTTGCAAACTGAGTTATAATAAAATAAAGAATAATTTTCCATTTTATCTCAGTTTATATTTACAGGAGGCTGCCTATGACTAACAATATTAAGCAAGCAATTATTATCGGCGGCGGTCCCGCCGGAGTAAGCGCCGCCCTTTATCTGGCGCGCGCCGGTCAAAAGGTATGCATCATTGAAAACGGCCCCGGCGCACTGGCTAAGGCACATAAAATCGACAACTACTACGGTATTGCCGCTTCCGGTGCCAAGCTTTATGCAGCAGGACTAGAGCAGGCACGCTCGCTGGGCGTAGAAATTTTGCAGGATGAGGTTCTCGGCGTGGAATACACCGACTGCTTCACGCTCAGTTTAAAAAACACATCCGAGCAGCTGCAGACAGAAGCACTTATTCTGGCTACCGGCAGCAAAAATATTACGCTCAACCTTCCCGGACTTATCGAGCTGGAGGGCAAGGGCATAAGCTATTGCGCTGTTTGCGACGGCTTCTTCTTCCGCAAAAAGCGGGTGGCGGTTTTAGGCAACGGCGCCTATGCTCTGCACGAGGCGGCTTATCTTAAGCAGCTGGCAGGCAGCGTCACCATCCTGACCAACGGGCAAAGCGGTGACGCAGCCAAGGCTGCAGGCTTTGAGGTAAACACCTCTGTGCTGCAAGCAATTGAAGGCAACGGCAAGCTCAGCAGCATCCTCTTCACCGACGGCAGCACGCTTGCCGTCGACGGCTTGTTTATCGCTCTTGGCACGGCAGACAGCACCGATATGGCGCGCAAGCTCGGCGCAGAGCTGAACGGACGCTTCATCCGTATCGACGGCGACGGAGCGACTAACATCCCCGGACTTTTCGCTGCCGGCGACTGCACGGGAGGCTTGATGCAGGTGGCCAAGGCAGTACACGAGGGCGCACGCGCAGGCCTAACAGCGTTAAAGTTTTTGCGCCAACATAAGACAGAAGAAAAATAACTAAAATTTTTACCAAAACACCTAAGGAGTGATAATTATGGCATTAGAAATTACTACAGCAAACTTTGAGCAGGAGGTTACCAATTCTACCCAAACAGTTCTCGTTGATTTTTGGGCATCCTGGTGCGGCCCCTGCCGTATGCAAGCTCCGATTCTGGAAGCCTTTGCTCAGGAGCACAGCGATATCAAGATTACCAAATGCAACGTTGATGATAATCCGGAGCTGGCAGAAAAATTTGCTATCATGAGCATCCCTAGCCTGTTGGTTTTCAAAAGCGGCAAGCTGGTAAAATCCGCAGTCGGCCTGCACGATAAGGAAGCGTTAGCAGCACTAGTAAAATAAGCCGCTGCTTAATTTCTTGACGAAAAGAATCCCGGTTATGGTTTTTGAAGAAACCATGCCGGGATTTTCTTTGTTTTTAAGCATAAAAAGAACTCCCTACGAAGCACTGCATGAGCAGAGCACGTAGAGAGTTCTTTATTTTTCTTTTTGCCGTGCCGCTTACGCAGCACGGCTTATTCTTTTATTAAGCAAGAATTTTATTCCTTGCCTGCAAGCTTTTTGTAGCCGTCCAGACGAGTCATAGCGTCCTTCTCGGTCTTTTCGAACAATGCTTCCGCAGTATCCGGGAACATCTTCTGCAGGGAGCTGAAACGAACTTCGCCCATGAGGAAGTCACGGAAGTTTGCGGTAGGCTCTTTGCTGTCCAGAATGAACGGATTCTTGCCTTGCTCCTTCAGTTCCGGATTGAAGCGGTAGGTTGCCCAGTAACCGCAGTCAACAGCACGTTTTTCTTCGAGCTGGCTGCAGCCCATGCCAACCTTCAGGCCATGGTTGATGCAAGGTGCGTAAGCAATAATCAGGGACGGACCGTCATAAGCCTCTGCTTCGGCAATAGCCTTCAGAGTCTGGTTCTTGTCGGCGCCCATAGCAACCTGTGCAACATATACATAACCGTAGCTCATAGCCATCATGCCAAGGTCTTTCTTCTTGGTCTTTTTGCCGCTGGCAGCAAATTTAGCGATTGCCGCAGTCGGAGTAGATTTGGAGGATTGACCGCCGGTGTTGGAATATACCTCGGTATCGAATACCATAACATTGACATTCTCGCCGGATGCCAGTACATGGTCCAGACCGCCGTAGCCGATATCATAAGCCCAGCCGTCACCGCCGAAGATCCAGTGGCTGCGTTTAACGAAGAATTGCTTCTCGTCATACAGAGCAGCGCATTTATCGCAGTTGTCTTTGTATTTTTCCAGTACAGTAGTCAGCGCTTCGGCACGTTCACGGGTGCCTTCGCTGTCGTTGACATGCTCCAGCCAATCGGTCAGCGCAGCCTTGAGATCCTCAGGCAGCTCGCCTTCCAGCATAGCTTTTACCATGTCTTCTACACGCTCACGGGATTGTTTAACGCCCAGGAACATACCTAAGCCATATTCAGCATTATCCTCGAACAGGGAGTTTGCCCAGCTCGGGCCATGACCTTTGCAGTTTTTTGTGTACGGCATGGACGGAGCGGATGCACCCCAGATAGAGGTACAGCCGGTTGCATTGGCAATCATCATACGGTCGCCAACCAGCTGGGTTACGAGCTTAGCATACGGAGTTTCGCCGCAGCCTGCGCACGCACCGCTGAACTCAAGCAGCGGCTGCTCGAACTGAATACCCTTCATGGTCTTCTTGTTGAGCGGATTTGCCTTCGGAGCAACCTCCTTCTGGCTGTATTCCCATGCAGCAGCTTTATCAAGCTGAGTATCGAGCGGTTTCATAACGAGAGCCTTGCCCTTCGGAGCCGGGCATACCTGAGCGCAGTTGCCGCAGCCGGTGCAATCCAGCGGGGAGATGCTCATGCTGAACATCAGGCCTTTAGCGCCGATAGCAGGCTTGCTCGACAGAGTTGCCGGAGCCTTGGCAGCTTCTTCCTCGGTCATGAGAACCGGACGGATAGCAGCATGCGGGCAAACGAAGGCGCACTGGTTACATTGGATACAGGTGTCCATCTGCCATTCCGGTACGTCGATAGCGATGCCGCGTTTTTCGTAAGCAGCAGTACCGCTCGGGAAGGTGCCGTCTGCATAATCAGCAAAAGCACTTACCGGCAGCTTATCGCCTTCCAGCTTGTTCATCGGAACGAGCAGCTTGTCAATGAACTCGTTGCCGGTTGCAGCTTCGGCAGCAGTATCGCCGGCCTCAGCCCAGCTTGCGGGAACGTCAACGGCAACAATAGCATCAATGCCTTTGTCGATAGCAGCATTGTTCATGTCGACAATGTTCTGGCCTTTCTTGCCGTAGGAATGCTCAACAGCATCCTTCAGGTATTTCACAGCGTCAGCCAGAGGAATAATATCAGCCAGCTTGAAGAAAGCAGACTGCATAATCATGTTGATGCGGCCGCCCAGACCGATTTCCTGAGCAATCTTAACAGCATCAATGATGTAGAATTTGATATCGTTTTTAGCGATGTAGCGTTTGAGCTGACCGGGCAGCTGTGCGTCGAGCTCCTCAGCGCTCCAGTTGCAGTTCAGCAGGAAGGTGCCGCCTTTTTTCAGGCCTGCGGTTACATCATATTTATGAACATAGGACTGATTGTGTACTGCAACAAAATCGGCAGCATCAATCAGGTACGGTGCCATAATCGGGGTATGACCGAAGCGCAGATGGGAAACAGTTACGCCGCCGGATTTTTTACTGTCGTAGGAGAAGTAGCCTTGAGCGTACATATCGGTGTGGTCACCGATGATTTTGATAGCACTCTTGTTGGCGCCGACAGTACCATCACTGCCCAGGCCCCAGAATTTGCAGCCCTTAGTGCCTGCAGGAGTTACGTCAATGCCTGCGACGCACGGCAGAGAGGTGTTGGTTACGTCATCAGTAATGCTGATGGTGAAGTTGTTTTTCGGTTCTGCACTTGCCAGATTATCGAATACAGCTACGATATCGCCGGGCAGCAGGTCCTTGGAGCCCAAGCCGTAACGGCCGCCGATAATCATAGGCTTGCGGTCGCTTGCATAGAAAGCAGCACGCACATCAAGATACAGCGGTTCGCCGAAAGCGCCCGGCTCTTTGGTGCGGTCCAGTACAGCGATACGTTTTACGCTTTGCGGAATTGCGTCCATGAAGTGCTCGATGCTGAACGGACGATACAGGTGAACTACGAGTACGCCAACCTTTTTGCCCTCTGCGTTGAGCTTTTCAACAACAGTGCGGACAGTTTCGGAAGCAGAGCCCATGATGATGATGATATCTTCTGCATCCTCAGCGCCGTAATAATTGAACAGATGATATTCACGGCCGGTCAGCTTGCTGATTTCGCCCATGTAATCCTCTACGATTTCCGGCAGAGCATTGTAATAGGTGTTAACAGCCTCACGAGTCTGGAAGTAAATATCCGGGTTTTGTGCGGTGCCGCGGATAACAGGATTATCCGGGTTCAGGCCGCGTTTACGGAATGCATCTACCGCATCCTTATCCAGCAGCTTTTCAAGATTAGCATAATCCATAACCTCAATCTTCTGGATTTCGTGGGAGGTACGGAAGCCGTCGAAGAAGTTCAGGAACGGTACACGTCCTTTGATAGCACTCAAATGTGCTACGCCTGCCAGATCCATAACCTCCTGTACGCTGCCTTCAGCCAGCAATGCAAAGCCGGTCTGACGGGTAGCCATAACGTCCTGATGGTCACCGAAGATAGACAGAGAGCTTGTTGCCAGAGCACGTGCGGAAACGTGGAAAACTGCGGGCAGCAGCTCGCCGGCCATTTTATACATATTAGGAATCATCAAAAGCAAGCCTTGAGATGCGGTGTAGGTAGTAGTCAGCGCACCTGCCTGCAGAGAGCCGTGAACTGCGCCGGAGGCACCTGCCTCGGACTGCATTTCCATCAGCTTAACGGTTTGCCCGAAAATGTTCTTTTTGCCTTGGGCAGCCCATTCATCGACAACCTCAGCCATCGGTGAGGACGGAGTAATAGGATAAATTGCAGCAACATCGGTAAATGCGTAGGAAATATACGCAGCAGCTGTGTTGCCGTCCATTGTTTTCATTTTTACCATTGGATTCCCTTCTTTCTTGAAATCACAAAATTACTTGACCTTAATTTTTACAGGAAAAACTTTCCGGTTCATATAATTAGTATACACTACTCAGCCTTGTTTGTAAAATATCTGCATAAATGTATACAGCATTTTTGCGTAAATAAAATGTGAAAAAAGATGCCGCCGGTTAAGCAGCATCTTGAAAATATTTATCCCTCCAGATAAATCGCACTGTCAAGTTTTTCGGTCACATAGCCGATAATCCGCGTGCTCGGAGCAACGGCCCGCAGCTCTGCCAGACAAGCTTCTGCCTCCGCCGCAGGAACAGCACACAACAGGCCTCCGCTCGTCTGCGGGTCGTAAAAAATATCCTGCAGCGCACGCGCGACAGCTCCCACAACGCGCACACCTGCTTCGGCAAAATCACGGTTGCGATATGCGCCGGCAGGAATAAAGCCCATATCCGCCATCTCGTATGCTTCCTCGTGATAGGGCACAGTCTGCGCCTTCAGGTGCACGGTAACGCCGCTGCCCTGCGCCATTTCCAGACTGTGGCCCAAAAGCGCAAAGCCTGTCACGTCGGTGCAGGCATGCACTCTGTAGTTCACAAGCACATCATGCGCATATTTATTGAGCGTACTCATCTGCACATACAGCTTATCGAGCAGCTCCTGCTCTACTAAGCCGGCCTTTGCCGCCGTCGTCAGAATGCCTACGCCCAAAGGCTTTGTCAGCATCAGTACGTCACCGGGTTGCGCGCCGCTGTTCGTCCACACATTTTCAGGCTTCACAAAGCCTGTCACCGCCAAGCCGTAAATCGGCTCCGCGCCGTGAATGGTGTGGCCGCCGGTGATAATTGCCCCTGCTTCATAGGCCTTGGCATAACCGCCGCGCAAAATCTCCTGCACGGTTGCCTTGTCCATCTTCTCGGGAATGCACATGATATTCAGCGCCAGCTTCGGTTCACCGCCCATAGCGTAAACATCGCTCAGAGCGTTCGTCGCCGCAATCTGTCCGTACATAAACGGATCATCGACAATCGGCGGAAAGAAATCCGTTGTCTGCACAATCGCCAGCTCGTCACTCACCCGATAAACACTGGCATCATCGCTTTTATCGTAGCCCACTAAAAGATTAGCATCATAATGCGTCTGAAAGCCTGCCAGCAGATTGCACAGCGCACCGGCACCCACCTTGGCACCGCAGCCCGCACAGCTCGCCAGCTTCGTCAGCTTTACTTCGTTTTCCATAGCTCAACCCTCCGCTTATTCGGCAGCAGTATACAAAACCTCGTAGCCATTCTCCCGCTCACGCACTATCTGCTCCAGCTCCGGTGTCTGCAAAGACGCTACATCTTCCAGAGCCTCTGTTTTAAAAAATACGCAGGTACCGCAGCTGCTGCTCAGGCTGCGCGGCACCGGGCGCACCTGCGCCTGCCAGCCGCGCTCCGTGCACAGATGCTGAAAGCGCACCGCGCCGAAGTGCGAAAAGAACGTTGCAATATACTGCATCATTTGCTCAGGGACAGAGTAAATTCGCCGTCCTGCTCCGTTACCGCAACCTTATAGCCCTGATGCTGTGCGTAGCGTGTTACATTTTCCTTGGAGGTATTATTATCCACGATTACCTCATAAGCAGCCTCGCCGCTCATCATAGCCTGACGCGTCAGGATAACAGGTTCGGGACAGGAAAGTCCTCTTGCATCAATAGTTTTCATAGCGTTTCCTCACTTTTTATATGTATTCAGATAAGCAATCGCAGCAACAACAACAATACCGATAACAACAGCAATCTGACCGTTGGCAGTGGGACCGTTCCCGCTGGATGCCAAACCGAAGTTATGCGCAAAGGCCGCGCCCACGATAAAGCCCAGCAGAGTTACTGCGCTGTCGGAGTTACCTTGGCCGGACAGCACCAGCTGACGCATAGGGCAACCGCCCAAGAGTACGCAGGCAAAACCAGCCAAGAAAAGTCCCAGCACGTTCCACAGCGCATCAGTGTGCGCAATAGGCTGCGCTGCAAAGCCCACCTTGAAAAAGGCACCGCCTGTTACAGAGGTCAGCACAACATTGCAGGCAGCAGCTGCCGCAACAACAGCCACAAAGCCCCACAGCATTTTAGTTTCTCTAAAGAGAATAAAATCGCGGATACCGGCAATCATGCAGAAGCGTGTGCGCTGCGTAAGATAACCGACTGCCACTGCAGCAATCAGGCTCACAGCAACAGCCGCATGCTTGGCACCGGGGCCGCCACCCGCCTTGGTAAAGTGTATGAAGGCCGGTGCGGCAACGAGCAGCACCAACAGTACAACGGCAATCACCGACATCATGCTGCCTTCCGCCGCAGTCATCTTATAGGTACGCTTCAGGCTGTAGCCACGGTTCAGGAAGAAAATGCCGGCATAAATGCCTGCCGCAAAGCCAACAAGGCCAACAACAGCGTTCAAGTCACCGCCGGCGATACGCAGCAGCATTCTGAACGGGCAGCCCAAAAACATCAGACAGCCGATCATCGCAAAAAAGCCCAGCACAAAACGTGTCAGCGGAGAGCTGCCGCCCTTCGGCGAAAATTCTCCGTGCAGATATGCAGCACCCAGCGCGCCCAGCACCAGACCGCTGATTTCCGGACGAATGTACTGCACAGCCTTGGCGGCATGCAAGCCCAAGCCACCAGCAGTATCACGCAAAAAACAGGCAATACACAGGCCCATGTTGGCCGGATTGCCGAAAAACACCAGCATTGCTGCCACCAGGCCGATAACCGCACCTGTTGCAACAATCGTTACTTGTTCATTTTTCATAAAAAGCCTCCCCAAAATATTTCTTCGACAAAAGTATATCATAGCCCGCATGCTTATACCAATATCATTTATAGATAAAGCTGATTGATTTATTAGCTTTTCAGATAATTATATGATAGAATAGGCGTAACATGAGGAGGTAAGAAAAATGCAGCAAATTTATCTCGACAACGCCAGCACCACCTTTCCCAAGCCACAGGCAGTTGCTGACGCAGTTTATCAATATATCGCCCACACAGGCACTAACATCAGCCGCGGTACCTGCGCAACCAATACCGAGGACCTTGTTTTTGCCACCCGCGAGCAGCTTTGCCGCTTTTTCGGCGGCGAGGACAGCAAAAATGTTGTCTTTACGAAGAACATTACCGAAAGCCTGAATATCATCATCAAAGGATTGCTGCACAGCGGCGACCATGTGCTTGTTACCGCTATGGAGCACAACGCCGTCATGCGTCCGCTCCAGCAAATCGGCACAGAGCTTACGACTTGCAACGCTCCCACCGACGCCATCACCTTCAGCCGCATTCCCTGCGACGCAGAGGGTACACTGTGCTTAGACGCTTTACCGCAGCTTGTGCGCCCCAATACCAAGGCTATCATCATGACGCACGCCAGCAATGTCTGCGGTACACTGCAGCCATTGGCGGCAATCGGCAGCTTCTGCCAAAAGCATAACCTGAAATTCATCGTCGACAGTGCGCAAAGTGCCGGCGTGCTGCCTATCAACATGCAGGAAATGCACATCGACGCTCTCGCCTTTACGGGGCACAAGGGACTTTTGGCACCGCAGGGCATCGGCGGCTTTGTGCTGCGTGAAAGCATGATTAACGAAATAACCCCGCTCATCGTCGGCGGCCCCGGCAGCCTCAGCCATACGGAGCACACTCCCCGCTTCATGCCGGATAAATTTGAAGCAGGCACGCTCAATCTGCCGGGCATCGCCGGCCTGCATGCTTCCCTCAGCTGGCTGCAGCAGCAGGGCATTGATAAAATCCGCACGCACGAGCTGACGCTTACGCAGCAGTTTTTAGACGGACTGCAGCAATTAGAAGCGCAAAAGCTGCTGCACATTGTCGGCAAAAGGGACTGCAGCGAGCGCGTAGGTGTTGTTTCTATCAGTACAGATATAACAGATATCGCAGAGCTGGCCTTCATCCTAGCGGACAAATACGCCATTGCTACGCGCGTAGGCCTGCACTGCGCCCCCAACGCCCACAAAACGCTCGGGACCTATCCCACGGGCACACTGCGCTTTTCCTTCGGCTGGCACAATACTGCAGAGGAAGTCAATGTTGCTCTGCAAGCATTGAAAGAGGTGCTCGCCCATGGACTTTAAACAGCTGCAGAGCTTCGTCACCGTAGTGCAGGAGGAAAGCTTTACGCAGGCTGCTGGCAGGCTTTTCGTATCGCAGTCCACCGTCAGCACGCACATCCACCAGTTGGAAAGCGAGCTTAACACCAAGCTGATTCTGCGTACCACCAAAAGCCTGCAGATAACACCCAAGGGACGCGAGCTTTACGAATACGCGCTGAATATTCTGGAGCTGAAGGAGCGCATGATTCAGGCCTGCTCCATCGAAAGCCGGCGCATCATCCACCTCGGCGCCTCCACCATCCCCTCAGCTTATATTCTGCCGCAGCTTTTAGCGGACTTCGGCAAGCTGCATCAGGATATTTACTTCATCATTCACCAGAGCGACAGTCAGGGCATCATCAACGGCCTGAAGGACGGTCTGTTCAACCTTGGCTTTATCGGCATGAGCTGCGAGGACAGCGACTTCTGCTGCCAGCCCTTCTGCAAGGACCGCATGGTGCTCATCACCCCGGTCAACGAGCATTTTCTGCAGTATAAGCAGCAAAAGGAAAATGTGCTGCCTGAGCTTTTACGCGAGCCGCTGATTCTGCGCGAAAAGGGCAGCGGCAGCAAAAAAATGGCTGACAACTTTCTGGCGCACAGCGGTATTTCCGAGGACGAGCTGCAGATTATTGCCCGCGTCAACGATCAGGAAACTATCAAAAACCTTGTCGCCGGCGGCATGGGCATTTCCATTATCTCGGAAAAGGCGGCGCACAACTTTCTGCAGGAAAAACGTTTGCTGGCCTTCGAGCTGCCGCAGGCTTTTTCCGAACGCAGCCTCTATATCATCTACCGCAAAAATTATCTGCTGCCAAGCTACGTCAAGGAGTTTCTCGGCTTCATCAGCAAAAGCAAATTATAAGCATAACAAAACGAGTACGCACAGGACGAACCCTTGCGTACTCGTTAATTTTTTGCATATTTACTTAACAATTGTCACAGGCACATCAGCGTTTTCCACGATGACGCTGCTGACACTATTGCGGAACAAGCCTTCCAAAACTCCCATGCCTCTGCTGCCCAGCACGATACCGTCACAATCCTGCTCACCTACCGCGCGCAGGATGCTTTTGGCAATATCGTTGTCGTTTTCCAGCAAATAGGTGCAGTCAATGTTCTTGCCGCTGAGAATCGCATGTGCGGCATCAAGCACTTCATCACCCATCTGAGCATACAGGCAATCGCTTCCAAATTCCACAATATGCTGTTTCATTCTGCCGGAAACCACCGTCATAATTACCAGCGAGCCACGCGTATAGCTTACAAGCTCACAGGCATATTCCAATGCTCTCCAGGAATGCTCCGTACCGTCAATAGGTACAAGAATGCGTTTCAGCATTTTATTTTACAATCAGCACAGGTACATTTGCATATTGAGCAACCTTAGAGCTTACGCTGCCAAGGAAGAATTCAGCAATACCGGAAAGGCCACGGCTGCCGATTACGATTGCATCTGCGCCGGTCTTTTTAGCCATAGCAATGATGCGTTCGGACGGATGGCCAACCTCCAGGCTGAATTTGGTTTCGCCTTCGTAGGTGCTCAGACGCTCCTGCGCCATTTCGAGAACCTTGTCACCGATTTTCTCCAGCTCACTGTTGCCTTGGCTCACAGTTGCATGATCCAGAGGCACTGCCAGCAAAGCAGCATTATTATATGGTTGGATTACATTGATTACATGCAGTTCACCGCCAAACTTTTTGCCAAGCTCTACAGCAGTATCCAGTGCTCTCCAGGAGCCTTCACTGCCATCTACAGGAACAAGAATCTTTTTAAACATAACAACGCACCTCCATAATAATGCACATGTTGTAATTTATTTATTATATTTTTTACAAGAAGAGGCTTTTTTCTTCTTACGTTATATATTCTGCTTTAGCGCAAAAAATCCTGCCTGAATTACTCGCGGCCGCGATTTTTTCTTTTTTCGTGGATGCGGGCAGATTTCTTGCTGAACTTTTTCGGTTCATCAGCCAGCTTTGCCAGCTCGGAAGGAGATTGCTCCTTAGCCTCGGCAAAGTTTTCGCCCTTCACAAAGCGGAAATAAATCGCAATGCCGACAATCAGCACCAGAGGAATACTGCCGATAACATAACGGTAGCTCTGCGGTGCAGCCATCGTGATAAAGTCATAGATAACGATACATGCAGGCACCAGAATAATCTGTCCCATGCGGGCGAGGAAGCCGTCCTTACCCATAAAGCGCACTACCATACCATAAGCCAAAAAGGCTACCGCAAAGGAAACGAAAGACATAAATACCAGAAACGCAAAAAACTCAAAATTCATCTAAAAAAGCACCTTCCTTAATTCTTCTGTCCGCAGGCACGGGCACCAATGACGCGCGCCGCCCAGACACCGCTGGCACTCGCCTGCGATAATCCGCGTGTAATACCGGCACCGTCGCCTACCGCAAACATATTCGCAACCTTGGTTTCCAGATTGCTGTCCAGCTCGAGGCGTGCGCTGTAGAATTTCACCTCTACGCCGTAAAGCAGCGTATCCGCATTCGCCATACCGGGAGCAATCTTATCCAAAGCATAAATCATTTCAATAATATCATCAAGATGGCGTTTAGGCAAGACCAAACTTAAATCTCCCGGCGTTGCGCTGAGCGTCGGTTTGGTAAAGCTCTTATGCATACGCTTCTCATTCGTGCGTCTGCCCTTCACCAGATCGCCGAAGCGCTGCACCAGCACGCCGCCTCCCAGCATGTTGGAGAAGGAAGCGATACGCTTGCCGTACTGCAGCGGCTCATGGAAGGGTTCGGTAAACTTGCTGCTTACCAAAAGCGCAAAGTTGGTGTTCTTGCTGTGCATCTTGGGGTCGCGGTAGCTGTGGCCGTTAACCGTAATAATACCGTCCGTGTTTTCAGCTACCACATAACCGTAGGGATTCATGCAGAAGGTACGCACAACGTCATTATAAAGCGAGGTGCGGTACAAAATTTTTGCCTCATACACCTCGTCGGTGATATGCTTGAACACCTCTGCCGGCACCTCCACGCGCACGCCGATATCCACCTGATTATTGATAAAATCAAGGCCCATCTTGGCGCATTGCTCAGTGTACCATTCCGCACCGGCACGACCGGGAGCGGCAATAAGATACTTGCAGGCAACCTTCTCGCCCTTGTTGAGCTCCAGCACAAAGGTTCCGTCCTCCTGACGGCAGATTTCTTCAACCGCTGTATTGCAACGAATTTCAATCTTATCCTCCAAAAACTTATGGATGTTTTCCATAATCACGAGGTTGTTTTCCGTACCCAGATGGCGTACCTTGGCGTTCAGCAGATGCAAGTCGTATTTCAGCGCTTGCACGCCTATTTTACTGTTCTTGGTAGAAAAATATTCACCGGGAGCACCATGACGGCAGTTCAGCTCATCAACATAATCAATCAGCTCGATAACCTTGTCCTCCGGCAGATATTCGTTCAGCCAGCCGCCGAATTCCGTCGTAAAATTATATTTACCGTCCGAAAAAGCACCAGCACCACCAAAGCCGCGCATAATACTGCAGGGGTTGCAGTTAATGCAATGGTCAACCTTCTTGGCTGCCAGCGGGCAGAAGCGCTTTTCAATAGTATTGCCGGCCTCCAGCATAATAACCTTCAGCTGCGGATACTTCAGCACAAACTCATAGGCGGCAAAAATTGCGGCAGGACCGCCACCGATAATAGCTACATCATACATAAATTCTCCTCCTTATTATATCCCATAAAAAAACCGCAGCCTCATTTTTTAACTGCGGTTTATCAGCTTATTGCTGTTGTTCCTTTTGCTTACGCAGGTAGCTTGGCTCCGGTGAGCCGTTGTTGATATCCTTGTAGCTCTCTGCCTTGCGCATAAAATCGGTTACCAGGTAATCGGCCTCGCCCATAACCACCAGAGCATGGGTAGCGTTCTTTTCCAGAAACGGCAGAATCTTTTCGAGGTTTTCCTTTTTATCTACCAGCTCCACAATAACCGGAAAATTGGCATTACCGCTAATAAATGTGCTGACAGCACGGCCGACACCGCGCACCTTGCTGGCATAGCCTTCAATACCCTTGATAACAGTACCGCCGGCAAGGCCCAAAGAGCGCGCTTCACGCAGGATTGCTTTATAAAGCGGAATATCCTCAAAAAGAACATCCTCGCCTGTATAAATCTTTAAATACGAGGTTTTGTTAAATTCTAAAGCCATGGTTCTACACCTCCAGCCATCATTTCAATTTGTTACATTATTATAATTCGGCGCTTGGCAAACAATTCCTGCAATATACAGGCAAAAAATTCTTATCCTTGCATTTAGGACTTGTCAGCAGAACGATAATACTTTATGATATAAGCGTATGATTTGATTATTGAAAGAGGGTTTTAAGCATGACAAATTTACATACCGGACTTACCGGCACCGCTAACGTAACCGTAACCGAGGCTAATATTGCCGCTACTATGAAAAGCGGCTCTTTGGCTGTTTTTGCCACTCCCGCTATGTGCGCACTGATGGAGGAGGCTGCCTGCGCCGCAGTCAATGCTCATCTGGATGAGGGCAGCGGCACTGTAGGCATCAGCCTGAATATTACACATGACCGCGCTACCGCTATGGGCGACAGTGTTACCGCTACCGCTAAGCTGACTGCGGTTGACGGACGCAAGCTGACCTTTGAGGTGAGTGCTGCGGACAGCAAGGGCGTTATCGGTAAGGGTACGCACGAGCGTTTTATTATTGATAATGAAAAATTTATGGCGAAGGTGAATAGGTAAGTTCAGCAAGACCCAAAAATAGCATACTGAAAGCTAAAAAGCTGTTTCCACTCAAACATGGAAACAGCTTTTTCTTCTTGGTGATCCCGGCCACGCGTACCCGCAATGGTGGAATCGAACTGGCTACTTTCCTCTCGGGTAAGCATGTACGGCAATCTTATTCTCTTGGTGATCCCGGCCAGAAACGAACTGGCGACCTACCGCTTAGGAGTTATTTTATTGGATTACAACCATTGATACACGTATATTTTATATGTATTTTTTAATTATTTTATCAAAATAGTATCTAAATTGTTTATTCTCTTCACTTTTTCCATACGTTTTAAGCTGTTGTTGTATAGTAAATTGTATATATACTATCTCCTCATTTCACATCAACCGGCAATATCTTCTACCATCGCAGTCTTCTTGAAGGTATCAATAATATCGAAGATTTCATCGAGCTGCGGTCCTTCGAAAATATTGTATATTGTCTTGGGCTTGTCAAAAGGCGCTTTTTCTAATACTTCATCTGTTTTTACATATCCATTAGCACAAACATAATCAATCAGTTTCTCCACAAACACTATTTGATTCTGATTAAGCTTTTGGCTATTGATGAAGCTTGTAAAAGCATCCCTAACTGACTCCTTATCCATACCAGCTATATTGCGAACCAAAATACCAATAGGTGTATCCTTAAACTCTCTCTTATAATCTGCTTCATTTCCTAATTGCTTTAGAAAAACATTCTGCAGACCATGTAATTCCGCATCAGTAATTGGTTTATTATGCGTAAGCTTGAAAATAGCCAGGCTATCTTTGTTTTCTTCGATATAACGGTTCACTTTTTTCTTATAGTTCTCAAAATCCTGTACTATGGGCAGTACTTCCCCTTCCTTCGTCTCCACAATAGGATCAGTAAGAACGGTTTTGATTATTTTAGTTTTCCTACCATCATACAGCAGTTGAATAAGGTCACGCAGTTCTTTCCTCGTATTCTCGAACAGCAAAATGTCATTAGCCTTCCAGTATTCATCGCTCTGGATCAGCTTAATTTCAGGCAACTTATTCTTAACTTGAGGTATGCCAGACTTTCCCTCTAACATTTCCGCTGTCTTCGTTAGCTGATTTTTACACGAATTAAAAGAGTTACGTTTCTCAATAAATGCTATCATCAAGCCATACATAAAGTTGTCAAAGCGTTTTGCGTACTCATCTTGTTCTTCGTTATATACTAATGGTGCAATCTCTTTACAAAGCTCTCCAACAGCTTCACTGCTAAGGTACCGGAATGCCTCTTTACTGTTATAGGCCTCTACATATCTACGCTTCAAGCGCACAACAACAGACTGCTTATTAAGCGCTAGTATCTGCCTAACAACAATATCAATAAGCTCATTTCTGAACGCCTGATACTTTTCTTCACCAAAGACAGGCTCCTGCATTGCTTTTATCAACGTTATCTGTTTAATGAAGATGCTTTCAGTTAACGATATAATCTTGTTGCCCTCAACGCCATTCTTTTTAGCTCTGAAGAATTCAAAATTCTGCCCATAATCGAAGATAAAGAAATACTTTTTGTCTTCATATTCCCCATTTCTGGAATCTACACAGTTCAAATTTTCGCAAAGACGAGTACCTCGACCAATCATCTGCCAAAATTTAGTTTTGCTGTGAACTTTTTTAAAAAACACAAGATTTACAAGCTCAGGAACATCTATACCTGTATCCATCATATCAACAGATACCGCAATAAATGGATTCTTATCTGGCACTTTAAAGTCATCAATAATGCTCTGTGCGTAATCATCCTCACATACTACAACAGAAGCAAAATGTCCAGCATATTGTGGATATAATTTGTCAAAACGCTCAACTATATATCTTGCATGTTCTTTTGTGGCAGCAAAAATAATACTCTTACCCAGCTTATCTCCACCGTTGATTTTAATACCTCGCTCCATAAGATCAGTAATACACCTGTCAACAGTGCCTCTGTTGAACACTATTTTATTTATCAACCCTTCGGCGATATATTCAGGCATATCATTAGTACCATCTTCGGTAAAATCATCTTCATAACGCTTTTTATCATCATCTGACAGCTGATCATAATCAATACCTTCGCTTACGAACTTTGATTTTACCTCATAGTTATAATATGGCACAAGATAGCCTTCTTCTACTGCTGTATCATATTCATAAGCAAATGTCGGTACGTTATCTTCCATTTGAAAGAACTCATAGGTATTTTTATCTACTTCGGTCTTTGGCGTGGCTGTCAACCCAACCAGGATTGCATCAAAATAGTCAAAGATAACCTTGTATTTTTTGAAAATACTGCGGTGCGCTTCATCAATAATTATCATATCAAAATGTGCCGGTGTATATAAAAGGTTACCATTCTTTGATTTTGTATCATCAATAGCACCCAGCATAGTCGGGTACGTAGAAAATACTATTCTGGAGTTAAAGTCCTGCTTATTCTCGCATAAATTACACAGCGGCATTTTAGGTAAATAATCTTTGAAGGCATCCCTGGCCTGTCTAACCAAAGCTCTACGATCAGCCAAAAACAGTACATTAGTAACCTGTCCAGCTTTAGACATAACATCCGTCAAGCTGGCAGCGGTTCTAGTTTTACCTGTACCAGTAGCCATTACAAGTAAATGTCTTCGACTTTTATTGCGTAATCCATCACATACGGCACGTATTGCCTCTATCTGATAATGACGTCCACTAATATTTTCATCAATTTGGATTGTTCCTGGATCGACCGCTGACGAACGACGATTCATAAGCTTTTCCAGATCCTCTTTACTAAAGACAGAGCTTACTAACCTCTCCGGCATTGACACATCATCCCAAAAATAGGTTTCAAAACCATTAGTATAGAAGATAAAAGGTCTGCGTTTAAACTTTCTTTCAATACAATCAGCATAAAGTTCAGCTTGCTTCTTGCCTTTTTTCGGATCTAAAGATGTCCTTTTCGCTTCAATTACAGCTAAAGGTAACCCATTATCACCAAAAAGCAGATAATCTACAAAGCCCTTCTGGCCAAGAACATTAGTCATATCATTGACTTCATATTCCTCGACTACGTTATATCCAGCTTCTCCTTTAAAAATCCAGCCCATCAGCTTAAGATCTAAATCAATATAACGCTTACGTGTTTCATACTCCGAAATCCCCTCAGAGCTAAAGCTACGTTGCTCTACATTAATTGCTTTAGCTTTAGCAAGAGCATCAGCCATGTCAGCAAGTTTCTGCTCCATAGCCTTAATCTGTGCGTCTTTAGCTACAACCAGGCTTTCTTGCTTTTTAATTTTTTCAATATCCAGCTCAACATGCTGACTAGGAACATCTTGTTCGTTAAAAGTACGTTCCTCATATTTGTCTCCGTAACAGTAATCAATCCATTGAACAAACTCAAATAAGCCCTTCAAACTGAAAATTCCCTCTTGCGGACTCACATTTTTTCCTGTATGTACAGCTAAATTTCCAAGCTTAATAATATAAGGCAACTTCTTCCATGTATCCTCGCCTAAAGCGTCTTTAAATGAAGGCTCATGAATCAAAGACTGCAGATTATCGCGATAAGGCATATCTATGGTCTTATCTACTGCATAAACCCACTTCACAGCCAATTCTAAAGCCTTCCGGCAGCCAATAGCACACATAGCAGGACTAGAAGTATAAACTTTTTCTGCTTCAATAGCTGCTGAAGCAAACATTTTGTAGTTTTTCTGTCCTTCTAAAAATGAGAAATTAGCCATATTGTCATCCCCTTATTAGTTAAAGTATTGCTTTATGAGTAAATTTTTAAGAGTTTCTAGTTTATTGAAATTTAGCAGTAACAACAAATTTCGATTTGTCGACTTGCATAACAAAAGAAGCGAATTGGTTTTGAAGTTGAACTGGCGGTAAAGGCATAGAGAAACCTTTTACCTGCGCTCTATTTACCTTAGGCATATTTGTACGACTACTAAACGCCAAAATATAATCCAAAAAATAACTCGATCGCATAACATATACCAAGTATATTCTATTGCATACATCTTTTTTTACAAGTATAGGGTAAGCATCAGCAGAACATAATCCTTCAAAATCAGGTAATGCTACTTTATTTAAATTAGGACGAATTTTACTGTATATTATGTGTTCTTCATTAAAAATATACTTTCCACTTTTGACACCATCTTCTTTTACAGTCTTATACCCCTTTAAAATTCCACTATTCTTTTCAATGCTATCTATTCCAATATGTGGATAGTTAGCATATTTAACAAAATCTGTCGTCATGTTCCCATCAATAGTCGCAAAATAATCAAAAGGTTCTATAACCCACTTTTTGCTATTACTTTTCAGTTCCCCAAACATCTCGACAAACCGTGACTTAACTAGCTTATCCAAATTGATTAATTGTTCTTTTTCTTTTTTTATAAAATAATCTATCCTACCAAAAACATTTGCAATTTTAGCTTGTTCTTCTAAGGTTGGCCAAGGTAACTGTTCATTTTGATAATCGCGAAAATAAATGTGAGGTATTGTAGCACCACTAAAGTATTTTTCTAAATGCATTGAACAAATGGCGTAGTATAAGTATGATATATTTATATTATCCTTTGGTAAAACATACTGCATCGTGCCTATAACGGAAGATTTAGCCGGCAATTTCATCGCTCTTCCTATACCAGCCCCATCTTTAACGATGGCAATGTAATCTTTGGCTTGTTGAAAAAAATCTACACTTTTTATATATCCACTAGCTCCATATATAGGATATATTCCATCACATTCAGCTAAGTCTTTTTGGGCAATATTTGAAGACGCTTTTTCACACACCTCTTTAAGCAAAACATACTTATGACTCATGCTACATCCTCTAAATCCACTACAAACCGTGATTTGAAAACAGTAGCCTAAGTAATATAGCCATTATATTTTTAGCATATATATTTTCTATGAGATATTTTTACGTTATTCTGATTTACCATAGCATATTCCATGGTTGTATCAATTTTTGAATGACCTAACAGGCGTTGTACTTGTTCTATTGGCATCCCCTTATCAATGGCCCTAGTAGCCAAAGTACGCCTAAACTTATGCGGATGTACCTTATTGATTCCTAATATTCGTCCTAACTTACGTAGTCTTATCTCTACACCACTGATGTTCAATCTATTGTGCGGAGCCAATAACGATACAAACAACGCCTCATTATCATCCTGGCGTTCAGCAAGATATGATTTTAGATGAATTTTAGTTCTGGCATCAAAATATACAAGGCGTTCTTTCCTGCCCTTGCCCAAGACAATGCATTCTCTATTATCAAAATTAATATCCGCTCTATTCAGTTTCACTAGTTCTCCAACACGCATGCCAGTTGAAGCAAGCATATCAACTAAAGCCAAATCTCTAAGACAAGTACAATGATCACGTAATTCTTCTAACGCTTCATCCGTATAGGTTTCTTTCACTGTTTTGTCCGTCTTTATTTTGTGAATACGTCTTACGGGACTTTTCAGAATATAATTTTCATCCTCAAGCCATCCAAAAAAACTAGAAAGGATTCGACGAATATTATCTATGTTAGCCTGGCTGCACTTATTGAGCTTTTGATAATCCGCAAGGTATTGCCTTAAATCATCAGTCCGTATTTTATACACATGCTTATCCAACAAGGCAAACATTTTAACGATTGTGCTCTCATAATAATGTAGCGTCTTTTCACTACATCCCTCCACTCTTTTGGAAGCAATAAACTTCTGCAGCAGCTCACTATTTTCAACATTTTCTTCTTGCTTAATATAGCCTTCAACCCTGCTTATCTGCAACCCATAAAAAGAGTGCTGCAAAATCTCCTGCAAAATCTTCATCTGCTCATTTTCTAAATACGGCAACATCTTCCTCAAAATTTGAGTAACAATTTCATCATTCATTAGTTCTATATCCTTTCGACCGTCCTCCTTCAACCACATATAAAAATTTAGACGGTAAAAAGTCTTCACTAATTAACCAAAATACTGCTGCATTAGCGATTTCTTTAATGTTTCCAATTCATCTAAGCTTTGCTGGATTGCCAATTTCGATTTGTCGACTTGTATAACAAAAGAAGCGTATTCTTTCTGTAACGTTATTGGTGGAACTATTACTGTTGTATCTTCTAATTGTTGCTTTGTAATAGCTTGTCTTGTAGCTCCACCTGCTTCACCCATATTCAGCAAAATACGTTTAAAAGAATCGCTTAAAAATTGTCTATTCATAAACGTTGAATTTAAAAAATTCTTATTGCATCTTATTATAGATACATGCTGATTAACTCTAGCCGGTAATATTTCATTTGGAACAACACAAGTTCTCGCTACAGATGCACCAGTTATATTTAGTAAAACATCACCTTGCTCAACAATAACATTATTTAGCAACTTCGCTTGATTTTCTGTTAAATGAGCTAAATCCTTGAATTCAAATAATCCATCATGAACATTTAAACTTCTAATAAAATAAATACCTTCATTCGGATAACTTTCTTTTCCACCTTTAGGAGTAGCACCTGAACCTATTTTGATCGTTACATCTTTAAGCTTATTAATAGGCCAAAATTTATCATTTCTAATAGGATCACCAAACATCTCGATAAACCGTGATTTGACAAGAATATCCAAATCAGCCAACTGTTGCTCTGCCTCTTTTATCAAATTATCAACATTACTAATAACATCGACTATCTCATTTTGTTTAGAAACAGTTGGTAAATTAATATTTGCTTCCGTTAGATTTCCTAACTTAATGTATTTAATAACTCCACCTATCGAAATGTTCCTTAACGTTTCAATATACTTTTCCATAAATCTATATAAATACGGAACCGTCAAAAGTTTATTATTCAAACTTTCGACTATATATGTTCTTTGATATGCGTCAAATTTGCCATTATAATACTTTACATTCAAATCTCCATTTCCAGCAACCAAAACACACTCGCAGTCGTAACTATATGTATTTATACAAAGCGGTACAATCGAACATGTAAAAAAAGGATACTTACCATTCTGGTCAGCTGCATTAGCATCTAGTTTACCAGTTCTAATACGTACATAGTCACCTAATCTAACCTTAGCCATTATTTTAACATCCTTTCAAGTTCAGCCAGCCCTTTGTCAATCTCTATCTGTCTTGCTTTTAGACTTGCCATAATCTCACTTGTCGGTGGATATTCAACAGGTACATACTCAACCTTTTTATACTTGTTAATGGATAAATCATAGTCATTGTCAATGATTTCCTGTTTCGCTACAAAGAAGCTCTTTTCGGTACGCTCTCGCTCTTTTTCTGCTTCTAAATTATGGAAGCGAGTAATAATATCAGGAATATCATTCTCCTTCACCTCATTACGCTTATCATCTAAGCTGTAACCATCAGCTTCCATATTATAGAACCATACATTTTCAGTGCCACCAGTACCAGTCTTCATAAATACAAGAATAGCTGTAGAAACACCTGCATATGGCTTAAATACGCCTGATGGCATGGAAATAACAGCCTGCAAAACGTGGTTTTCTATCAATTCCTTACGCATTGCTTTATGAGCTTTAGAGCTACCAAACAATACGCCATCAGGAACAATGCAGGCACAGCGGCCACCCTTTTTCAACATACGCAGGAAGAGCGCTAAAAAAAGCAATTCCGTTTTCTTTGTATTTGTAACAGCCTTTAAGCTAGTGCTGATAGTCTCTGCGTCTACAGTACCCTTAAACGGAGGATTTGCCAGGCAAACAGTATATTCGCTATCAATATCGTTCTTTTCGGATACACTGTTCTTATAATCAAGCTCAGGATGGGTAATGCCATGCAGCATTAAGTTCATAGCACTTATGCGCAGCATACTATTATCCGTATCAAAGCCTGAAAATGTCGTACTATTAAAGCGTTCCCATTGGTCGTCAGTCATTCGTTCGCCATACTTAGTGCGAATATGTTCAGCAGACGAAATCAAAAATCCGGCCGTGCCGCAAGCAGGATCACAAATAGTATCATCAGGATTCGGATCAATAAGAGCAACCATCATATCACGAATATGCTTTGGCGTACGGAATTGACCATTCGTACCCGAAGAAGCAGCTTTACTCAACATGTACTCATAAAGATCGCCTTGCATATCCAATTCACCAATATCATGTTGGTAAAGATCCTCTAATCCAGTAATAACCTTTACTAAAACCTCTGGTGTCGGCAATTCAAACAACGCATCTTTCATAAATTTGGAAAATGCACTTTGAATGCTCTGACCTTTATTAGGATCATCAGGAATGGGTATAATTTTACCAATTTCATTGACATCCGGCAACTGGCCATACTTCATTTCTCTAATAGCCGGAAAAACCTTTATTCTTATAGTATCAAAGATAACTTCTGGATCGGCGGTTTTAAAATTACTCCAACGCATCCCTTGTCCAGAAGCAGTTTGAGGAAAAATCATTTCCACCTTAGCATTAGGATTACGTCTTCTCAATGAATTAGCTCGCTTTTCGTTGTCGATTTCCTTCTCATCCAGCTTACGAATAAACATCAGATATGTAATCTGCTCTATAACCTTAAACGGCATAGTGAGACCACCAGCCCAAATATCTTCCCAAATTTTATCAATCTTATTTTTAATTACACCTGTAATCATGCAAATATCCTCCCTATACGGCTAAAATCTTCTCCACCTTATAAAAAATATACCTTTTGACTATGCCAAAATCTATCTATCTAGATTTGCCTTCTCGAAATTTTTCACCATTTTATAAAAAGTGGTTTTAGCCAAACCTTCAAGCTTCATAAATTCAACAGCTGTTATCTTCCCAGACTTCCAACGTTTATAGTTGGTAGGAAATGTATTACTAAACTTGGTCCTTGGTCTTCCGTAAGGTCTGTTTTCAGCAAGGCATAGGTTAATCCCTTCACGTTGACGCTCCTTTATACTATCTCTTTCAAGTTCATATAGGGCTGCAAACATAGTCAAAGCAAATTTTCCTTGTGGTGTTGACGTATTAAAATTTTCTTTTATGCTAACAACGCTAACTTTTTTAGCACTCAAAGCTTTCATCATATTCAAAAAGTCACTAGTGCTACGAGCCAAGCGACTTATGCTCTCGATGTATAAAACATCACCTTCGCGCAAATATGCCATCATTTCCTTTAGCTGCGGTCTATCGGTAATATTTTTACCGCTAACTTTCTCTTCAAAAATCTTGTCCAGATTTATATGCGCATTATCAAAACACTGGTGTTGTCGTCCAGTATTTTGGTCTTGAGCACTGACTCTGATATAAGCGATATTAGCCAAACTAACTCCTCCGTTCCTAAAAGTTTTTAAAAAAAGTTGAACGTTCTCATAAGCTAATACTAACATTTTTGAACGTGTTTGTCCATGGTTTTTATAAGTTCCGTAATGTGTACATTTTCGAACGCACCCCGATATAAAACCTTAATACCATATCATGGCATTACCGATTTACACATATCTTTTTTATTTATTATCCCTTCCTTGCGCATGCAACATTTCATGACACTCACTATGCACTAATACTAGCCTCTTTAAACATTCCGCAGCTTCGTTAGGAAACCTAAAAAAGCACCACTCGCAATTTGGCACTGTTTCGCTACACCGATTTCCATTACGCGGGATATTAACTTTAAGATTTTCATGAGGTATACAACAACATCTCAAATAATTAATGTGATGTACACATACACCTTGAATATAATAGGGCAATTGCTTACCACAATAAGGACAAATCCCATACTGTCGATAATATAACCGTTCCCTGATAAATCTATTTCTAGTACATCTATTAAAATTCATAAATGCTTCTTCTCGCTTTTGTAGCTCATAACTCTTCCTTGCTTCGCTAAATCCAACCTCCGGAATTGTTGGTGTTATTAAATTCAATCCATAATAGTCCATTTTCCGACATCTCCTTTTATTTTAAGATGCCAAAATCACCAGCGTGGCTGGCGCAGTTAGTCATAGAGCAGAGTTCAGCGAAGCGCAGCGTAGCTGAAAAGCTCTTGACTTACTGTACCAGCTGCGCTATTCTTTAAATTACGAAGTCAAACGGAGGTGTTTATCTACTATGAATTTACCATCTTTGCAATCTGCATATGCGATTATTTTAGATTTCGACAAAACAAATTTATCACTACCATACGATGAAGCTTTAAGTAATATACGTAATGTAATGGTTCAATTCCAATTTAAGCCTTTAACAAATAATGTTTATGTATGCACATCGTCAAAAAATCAATTGGCCTTGCTTTACATGCTCGTCCAGGAGTTATCTAAGATTACCTGGCTCAAATCTTCTTTAGTAACTCTCAAAGCCTTTAAAATGGATAATATCTCTGATTTTACTGACATAATTAGAGGCAAATAGGATACTTTAATGTGCCCAAAATACTCTTGCTCTTAATATCTTCTGATGATATAATTTACTTAGTTGCACGGGTAGCTTCGCGTTAGCGTTGAGGTCGTGCCTGGCTGTGTGAGCCAGTGGCATCTGTCGAGCTTGACAGGTGCTTTTTTTATTATCCGTATACATGAAAGCGAGGTATGTAGAATGAAATATACTGTTACGTACAGCTGTGGACACACTGGTACCATACAACTTTACGGTAAAACAAAAGAACATAAACATCAACTAAGAAAATACGAAGAGTTTTTCGTTTGTCCTGATTGTTATGATAATGATATCAATAGTATTAACTCAAAAGATTGCACTGAAAAAGAAATGCTTTACAGCGAGTTTAAACGAAATTACAAAGACTGCAAAACAAAGAGACATAGCTATAATGATAAAACCAAAACTATTGTAGTTTATATTCCCATTAATAACCCTGATAATAAAAACGAAAGCGTTAAATAGACAACCATTAACCATGCGACAAAAAAGCGCTAACGACAATTTAATTTCAAATTCTTTTCCTATGTAATTAGCTGTGTAAATTTCAGCTGTATTTTCTGACAACAGCAGTTCAACCCATTTATCATCATCTTGTTTATTATTAGGAGCCAGCCTAGCACATACGTCAGGTTAAAATTTGTTTCATTTAGGCGCTTTAATCAAGCTGTACATTATGCTGCTTCCTGTTGGCACATTGGCTGTGTCGGCAAACCAAAAGTTCTTTCTGGATATTATAAATGGCTTAAAGATACAAAGAATAGCAAGGAGACTGTGCCATGAATAACATAGACATTCTCATTTCTGATCTTACACTACAACTAATCAATATATTCACTGTTCCAAATGTCAAAGAAATAATATTATACGGCTCTGTCGCACGCGGGACAGCAACATCAGAATCAGATATAGATATAGCGGTAATTCTTGACGATTATACGGATAAAATGCACGATGAGATGATTGAATTTGTTGTGGATTTAGAACTGAAATACAATAAAGTTATATCCGTGCTCCCGATATACAACAAGCAATTTAATGAATGGGGTAATATTACACCGTTTTTCAAAAACATCAAAAAAGACGGGAAGGTATTATGGAAATCTACATTCTGATATGTCAATGGGTGCCCAAAATGCTCTTGCTCTTAATATCTTCTGATGATATAATTTACTTAGTTGCACGGGTAGCTTCGCGTTAGCGTTGAGGTCGTGCCTGGCTGTGTGAGCCAGTGGCATCTGTCGAGCTTGACAGGTGCTTTTTTATTTATTACGAAAGAGGTGATTCTTATGCCGATATTATATTCCTATACTCCTGAAGAAGTTGAAAAATTCAAGGCTAAATTAAAACAAACTGAAGAAAGAGCTGCGTTTTTCGAAAAAGCTTACAAACAAGAGCAAGCGAAAAACGCTAAGCTACAGCAACAGCAAAAAGCAGATTAACTTGCTCATTATTTAGGCTGTAAATCTCTCACATCGCCTTGTATATTGCTTAGTACAAGGAGCTTTAAATTATATCTGTTTAAGCTCGTAATTGCTCGCTAACTCATAATAGCCTGCTTTTACGAGCTTTTCTTTTGGTATTGATCTATTTTGAGTGCCGTGTCTCATGCATCTGAGCGCGTGGTGGATTTGCAATACTTAGTTATAGCCAATGCTGAGCGAAGATAGAAAAGGCTGGAGCAAGCCCCAGCCTTTGAACACTATGTTAGATTTCTACTTTTTTATCATATTCTACAGAAGTACAAGCAAGTACATCTGTTGCTCCTGTATTTGCTGAGATTTCTCAAGCCTTACCTGTAAAAACTGCTCCTGCTAATGTTGCTGCAACTTGTTCTTGTAATTTACGAGAGTGAAATAATTTGAATGTAAAAAAAGACCGCCGGCGGCTGTCTTTTTTCATATGGGGACGTTTTAACGGGTGCCTGTTTGACGCTTACGAACAATCTTATCATAGGAAAGTTTTCCTGTTGCAAAATCGAGCTTTGTTATAATCTTTGTAGGTTGATCATCAATATATCTTTTAAGAATGTCATTATTCATGCTATTCCCCTCCGAATATTATCTACATGCTTAATATTTGAGCAAAGCCTTTATGGAATCCATAATTTGCTCGTAAGTAATATTCTTTGCATAGGAAAACTGCTTGCGGTATTTATCCCACATCGTTTTGAGTTCCGGACTTTCTTCAATGTTATGAAGAATACTTGGAACATCTGCGATCTGATTTGTAGTACCGCGGTGATTTGCCGTTGCTTTCAATGCATCCTCAAAGACCGTAATATCAAATTTCTGCGTTGTAGTCAGTATGTAGGCATCGTAAAAATCTCTTGGACGGGTGTTGAATATGCCGCGTCGCAAAATGGTTTCCACCTTTTCCGCCATAACTGTTTCAATGTTGTATGCCCAAAGCTCGTATGATTTCTCGTCATCAAAAATCTCGGAGAAATTGTACTGCACCGCATGAGGCGTAATTACGTCTCCGGTGGATACATCAATGCTAAGCGGTGTTAGCATAATATCGAACCTGGCATTTAGCATGACACGATATCCGCCGTAAATGTCATCTTTACGGATGGGAGAGATTGTGCCAATTTCATACACAACGCCGTCATCGAATGCGATGCTGCAGATGTCTTCCAACGCACTGCGAATTGCTTCCGGTGTTAAAGGAAGGTTTTTGAGCGTAGTATCCATATCCATCGTTGCGCGGTTGTCGAGACCAACAATCGCTGCTACCAACATTCCACCCTTTAATACAAATTTTTCTTTGTATTCAGAAGCAGACAAACGGACAAGCAAACGCTCAAACATATAGTTCTGCAAAATGACCTGTGCAGGAATATTTTTCTGCTTGGCAATATTGCGAATTTTCGCTTTCAGACTCATTGCTTTACTCACAGAAGCACCTCCAAATACTGACGCAGGATATTAGACACTCGCATCTTTTTTGCGTAAGAGTTTAGTTTGTTCAAATCTTTCTTTGGGTTAGCTGCATACAGTTTTAATGCCGCAAGGAAAGTTTCTGTTCCCAACTTGTTGCGACTGCGGATTATATCGCAGACCGTGCGTTCAAGATCGTATGCGGTAACATCATTTCCTGCAGATGTCTTCATCGTTGTTTTGCCAAGCTCAAATAATTCGGGTTTGATGTAATATACCTTGCATTCAGATTTGATTGCTGCAGATGGAATACAACCGGACGGTGCTGTAACCGTATGCTCGAATGGGGTTCTGTCTGAAATCCCATGAAGGTAAAGGGCTGTTTCATGAGAAAATATTACTCTTTCAGAACGATTACTGATTGCCAACAACTCATCCTGCATATCATCAGGAAGAATGTACTGACCTTTTACAATGCGTTGTATTTTATCTTCTTTGCACAACTTATAGAGCATTGCTTTGGATATGCCATGTTGTGCTGCTATTTTTGTTTTGATAATTCCGCCATGCGATTTTGCAATAGCGGTAAGTTCAGTCATGTAATCCATACACTCACCTCAATTATGTCAACTCAATAATATTATATTTATAATTACGATGTAAGTCAACAGTTTCGAGCACTCATTCGAAAAATATTTAATAAGGGTACCCCGCTGGGCAAAAAAAGAGTCGGCATTTTCATACCAACTCTACTAATTTGATTTCGACAATATCGCCTAGTTTTTTATTGTTTTGGCTTATTACTATAATCTAAAGGTTCTTTTCTTCATGTACTTCACCAAAGCCGCTCTTGATTTGCTCCATACTTCTATCAAGCTTAGCAAGGTATTCTGCATTGCGGGCATTTTTCATAAGCTGATTATAATTATCAAGGCTCATAATAACAATGCTCTTTGATTTTTTACGAGTAACAATAATAGTTTGATTATTATCACTTGCTTCATCACAATAATCTTTTAAATTGTTTTTTAGAGTAGAGTAGTTTATAGCTAACATAGTTATAGGCCCCCATTTGCTTCAAGAATGTAAGACAAAATCAGTGAATTTGTTCATGTATACCAACGCGCTATATTTACCAAACTCACCAATGCCCACAATATCTATACTTTACATAGTGTAGCTCTTCCAACAATAACTTGTTTAGCAAGGGTTTGCATGCAAGTATCGTAAGACCTTCATTGTACCACGGCAAAGTTTTTTTATAATCTGCAAAAATTTCTTCAGCCTCTGAATAGGTAAACCGTCTCACAATATCCTCTTTTTCAATTCTTATCAACATATGCAAGAGGACATTATGGACTAAAGTTTTATTGAATACAACATTCATACGAGCTAGTATAAATATCACAGCAAAATCTAACACCAACAGCTTATACAACAAATTAATATCAGTATAAATCTGCATTTTTACTGGGAGTATGAATAAAGCTAAGCTTATCAAAAATAAAACAATATCGTATATTTTTTCCAGCTTTCTTTTTCTCCAAAAAATGCCATAGCCAGATTTGTTAATACAAATGTAGGATGAAAATGTCATTTTTAGCTCAAAATAGCGAATTGCCAATAGACATCCTATCAATCCTTCAGCAAATAAAAGCGTCATTAATACCGGTTCAACCATCTCATCCCCTCCTTACCTTTATTATAGCAGAGTATGATATATTAATCTATTGTTTTTACGTTAAAATCATATACAATAACAGCGATTATCATAGCTATAATTATAAACATAAATATAATTATAGTTAGTGTCATAACGTTAATTATAGACATAACTATGGTTAGCATTATAACTTCAATTATTGATATAACTATAGTTAGTAGACTAATATAGGTGACTTTTATAATCACACTACCTAAGCTTACATGTCCCACTCGCTACTCTTTCGACAGTTAAGGCTTACGGTCATTTTATTCCGTTTTATGTTTTCCTTGCCTGCATTTATGATATTGCGTAACAGATTATTTATATCATTCCTTGCGTCAAATATAGCTGATGCTCCGTTGCCAAGTTCTGGAGCACGATATTTAGATTTCATTCTGTAATGCAAGTGCGGGTTTATTTTCCTGCCAACTTCGATAATCTCTTTTCGCAATTCTCTGTACTCATTATTTAATTTGAGTAGATTCAATTTTTGATCCTCCATGTCTTTACTTTGTTCGAGCATTTCTTTTATCAATTTTTTATACCATTTATCACCTGCTTCAGAGCTGATGAAGCTGTGTATTTCTGCATCTTGCTTTTTATAATCAGCTTTCAGAATTCTGTAAGCTCGTCCTTTTTCGTTATACTCTGCTCGTATATTATTAGGCATAGATTCTTTGGGACCGTATAGGCTTAAGATTTCTTTTAGTCTAGTTTTAAGACTGATTATTGCTTCACCTTCTTTTTGCAATTTTTCAAATCTGCCGCTGGTCATAATATTAAGTACCTTGCTTGGCATTTGATCAATCGGAGTTATTGTTTTTTCAATTCTTATAATTGCAGATTCGTTATATTTTATTTGGTTATTAACTGAACCAAGTAATTTTACAAAATCTTTTCTGATAATTTTGCCGGACATAGTAAGTTCGGCAAATCGTTTTTCACTATATTCCTTTTCTTTACGTTCTAACTCAATTTGTTTTTTGTATTTTAATTCAGCAGCTTTACGTGCTTTTTGAATTTTATCTATAATTACGCCAAAAGCCTTGGTACTCATTTGATAAATTTTGTCCAAGGTATTGTCGATATTTTCTTGATCATAACCATTTTCTTCAATGATTTTTTTGGTTTTATATGCGAGAGCCGGGCCTAGGTGTTCCTGGGGAGTACGGTTTAAAAATTCAACCATATCTTCATCTCCTGCTTCAGCTGCTATATCACGTTGCGCTTTTAAAGTTTTGCAGGATACAACTTTATCTATTCCATGAGTTTTATATTCGGCATTAACCATGTCTTCCCAGGATTGACGGATTCCTTTTAGTTTTTTTGCAATTTCAGTGCGACTACCAGATAATGCTCTGTCTTTTAGATATCCACCATTCTGAGGATTTTTTGAGTTATATCTTTTGAAAAATTTAGATGGTGATTTAGCTTTTGTCATTCCATCTTCTACAATACGTTCGCAAATCATTATATGTACATGTATTTGTTCTTGCGAGTCATCGAATGTAGCAGGTTTGCTGTGGATAGCATATGTCCATACTTTGTTATTTCCAATATGAGCAGTAATAAAATCATTTACAATTTTTTTGTTCTCTTCATGCGTCAGTTCATTTGGCAATGCTATTTCAAACTCTGTATAAGCTCTGCCATTAGTGCGTTCATATCTATCCGCACATGCAAAAAAGGCAGATGCAGACATAGCCCAACGCGGGAGATTGGCATCTTTATAGACCAATTCTTCCGCACGTTTTCCCCCACTGTAGCGTCCCTCACGCAGTATATAATCTGCGTGTTGCTCTGCAGTACCAACTTTTCCATTTTTAAGACTTAAGTGATAGGTTGCCATGTTTATTCTACCTTTAAAAAACAAAAAATCCTTAAGCAATTTATCAGGCCAAGCCTGTGATTGATGAGGGACCAGCGGACCTCATCCTCCTTGCTTAAGGATTATGTTATATTTTATTATTTTTAGCATTCTCGCACTGCGTTTCCATCAAGGCGAAACCTTGGTATGGGAAACGCGGAAGTGCGCCTAACGCTACGCGTAGGAAGGAAACGTAATTTTCGTTTCTTCTTTATTTTATTTTAACACAATCGTTTGCTTCTATCAATGGATTTTTAAAATATCGTTGCATGAAAAAAATCCCTAAAGTAATCTGGCCCGGTTTCCCATAATCCAGTCTCAAAATCATATAGGGCTGCATAAGCATTAGAATTTATAATTTTGTTTCTAGCTTCTTGCAATATGATCCCTTCCTCGTCAGCCATATCCATAATAGCATCAGTTAGAATCAGATCGGCACAAAACATTTTTTGTTCGATAATTTTATCATTAACAGTTTCTGGTTTATTACAAGTTTCACCTCTAAGCTTAATACCATTCACTTTTAACATCACCAAAATATCTTTAACAGCACACTCGTCACTACTTAAGCTTAACATATCATACGTATCTTCAATATACTTCCATACACCATATGTCTCAAATAATTTATTAGTATCAGCAGACGAAACTTGCAATTTTTCGTAGAACATTCTAAAGATACGTACTTCAAAAAAGATAAGTTCATTTAACATGATTGCGTTCCTCCTTAATACTAACATTGTAGCTCTCATACTAAAAAACAACAACACATTCAGCTATTCTATATTGATTTTATTAATACTGCTTTTGGTTAATTCATCTATTTTATCGTACCGGTACTTTATAGGTAACAATATTTTCCAACGATAACGCTCGCGTCGTAAGATAATATTCGCCTACGCCATTAGTCCATTGCATTTCTATTGTTGTGGTGATCCATTGTTTGTCTAGTAAAACTTCAAAAATACTACCACAATGCAATTCTCGTTCATATCCTTCCCCTTTAACTATATACCTATCAATTTGACGATTATACACTAATTGTTTCATATCAATTTGCCCTCCTTATTCGTCCGTATCAAGCAGTTTGCCCCATGCATCCGCAGCAGTTTTTTCCATTTCCTCTAGCACATGCGCATATATGTTGAGTGTAACTGTTGTACTGCTATGTCCTAATCGTTTACTAACCACACTTATATTCACTCCTGCTTTAAGCAACAGAGTTGCATGTGTATGGCGCATACAATGTATTGTGAACCTAGAGGATATCCCTGCAGCAGCAATCATTTTTAAAAAATATCTTTTTCTAAAATTCGTATATGATACCGGTTTTCCAAACGTATTAGTAAAGATCAGATTATGCTCATTTAAAAATCTATCACCCAGTAGTTCTGCATACTGATTCTGATAATCTTTAAATTCTCGTAACTCATCCAAAACAGCTTTATCTATACCTATCGTCCTCGTAGAGTGATAAGTTTTGGGATCATCATACATATCAGCATAGTCATTCGTTGTAACCAATTGCTCCTCAACTCTGATATTTCCTGCTACAAAATCTACGCAGTCCCAACTTAGTCCTCTCAGTTCGCCGCAACGCATACCTGTAGCAAGCGCTAAATTCACAAGATTATAATAATTTTTTCTCAAATACTGCGTGCCAAAATTATTTTTAATGTATTTGGGATTTTTAATTCCAAAGGTTATATAAGAGCCGTCTTTAGCTATTGCTAAAAATCTTCTAACCTCCTGTTCATTCATGACCACAATCTCTGCTTTCTTTTCGGCTAATCGCTTAGTAGCATTGACCGGGTTTTTAGCAAGCAATCCATGCTCAATAGCAGAGTTTAAAGCCGTTTTTAGATAACTTCTGATTCGATTAACCGAATGAGCTGCTAAGCCTTGTTTCTTCGCTCCACCTTCGGCATATAACTTTTTAAATACATCCTGTAACTCTTTTGTCGTTAGCGTATTTATCCTTCTTTTTCCCAATAAAGGTAACAAGTAAGCCAGTCTATCGCGATAATTTTCGTAAGTTTTTTGTTTAAGTACAGGGGGCTTGACATAAGCGTCAAGCCACTCTGCAATCCATTTTTCAAGAGTTATATTTGGGTTAATAACCTTAGCTTGCTCAAGACTTTCTTCAAATTTAGCTATATTCGCCCTCAACGCCTTTTCTGTTTTACCAGTTATGCGTTTTTGCTTTTTCTCGCCATTAGGCAGATCATAGGTTTTGACGAGTGTCCAAAGTTTTTTGCACTCGTCAAAAAAGATACTGCCCTCACCGCGTATACGCTTAGCCATTATAACTATCCTCTAAGTCAACCTTACATCCAAAATCTTCGCAAAACTTTTCAACCCAACGAGCAGGGATTAAGGCACGATTTCCGAAATATGTTACAGGTATTTTCCCCGCCTTTATCTGATTGTAAATGCTTGTAATGCACACTCCATCACCTATAATGTTATGAAACTCCTTCACTGTGTAAAAATTTTTTGCCATTTTAATTTCTCCTCGTATAATATATTTAGAAATATTCTATTTTATAAATCCTGCACCTTTACATTTTGGACAAGCTGACATATACCCAACCTTCGACCCATCATCTTTGTCGGGATCATCTTCAATAATTTGTATTTTACCGCTACCATGACAATCAGGACATTGTTTTTTTAAATTATTTTTTTTATCATGCTGCTGTTCAATACAAGATATTATCCATCCCTCCATATTCTTGCAATTATTTGGTATATGAGCTTTAGCGTATTGAATTCCATCTTGTATTTCTTCGAGTGTGCATTCTTTACCAAGTTTTCTGCCCTTTGCTGATGTTGCTGAAATGCCAACAGCATTTAAAAGTTCGACACATTTTAACATATCACCAACTATAACAGATTTCTTATCATTCGTTATATCTTTAGCTACAGTTTCAATTATTTCATCATTTACATCTAAATTTTCCGTAACATCACCACTATTCAGCAAAAGTTCTTCTTTGCTTTTAAATTCATATTTTTTACTTACTGTAATTTTTAATTGATTCAGTTCATCAAGAAAGATTGTAGGTCTCTTTTTTGTTAAAGTATTATTTATATTCCAATCGGTTATAACTATAAGGCCACTACGGAAAATTTTCACGTACCCTCTTTCGGCTAAGATTTCAAAATCATTTTCTGCTGTACCTACCATTTTTATAATAGCTTTAGGATTTGCGACAAATCCATAGTCATCAGCGCGAAGACCTAACTCGAAGTATAGATATTTGCTACCCAACGACATTGTCTGAAATAAGTCTTGATCTACAATAGCCAGATCAAACATTCTACGTTGCCTCATTATCGACCCTCCAAAATAATTTTATTTTATACTGGTGATTTGGTATAATTAAGATATCTGCATTAAGCGGTTATCGTATTCTACTTTTGCCTAATCTCTCCATTATGTAGATATTTTTCATGCTTTTATTATACTCTACATTTTGGAGAGTGTCAATATTTCCCAGAAAGGACTGTTCGAAATTGAGAATTTCTTGTCAAACTAAGATTATTGAAAATATAAAATTTTTACGTACATCTTATAATCTTTCACAAACCAATTTCGCAAAATTATTGAATTTCTCTCTCAAGCAAATTAATCATTTAGAAAACGATAGGAGAAATTTAACATTAGAACAAGCTCTACTCATAAATCAAATATTTGGCGTTAGCATTGATTGGATTCTAGGTATATCTGATACCCCCTTAACAAAAGAAAGCATAGAATTTGCTGAAGATAGACTTTTTAAAATCATGAACGGAACACTTTCATGTTTTGATACGTATTTTAGTAATCCAAACCGTTTATTTGACTACTCTCTGCAAGTCCGAGCTAACATCTTATTTTTAACATATGCTATTCAAATTGACGGTCATTTTGTGACTATAGATTATTTAAACGAGCAAAGTGAAGAAGAAACATTACATTCTGAATTTATTGATATGCTAGTGGAGGAAACATGGTTAGATGATTCATCAGACAGTCGCTATCCTTACAAGTCGAAATTATTCGAGCTCATATCACGGGAAAGAACTACCCCTTATTATCAAATTGAAGAACAGCAACAATAAGACTTTCCCATGTTGTTGTTGTTTTATTATTTTCTGTTTATTTTTGTTCTGTTGTTGTATTATGCTAATAAAAGCTCTTGTATACTTTTTGTATACCACCCAAATTTTAGCCTTTTTCTACCGTTTTTTGCGCAAACTAAAACCGCCCCCAAACCTAGTCTGGGAGCGGTTCTTCTTTTGGTGATCCCGGCCAGAATCGAACTGGCGACCTACCGCTTAGGAGGCGGTTGCTCTATCCTACTGAGCTACGGAACCATAACAACAGCTCAGGCAGAACTCAAGCCTTTCCGCCCAAGCTGTATTAAATATTATACCGCAAAAACAGTCTACTGGCAATGCGGAAACAGCAAGTTATGCGTCAGCAAGCTTCTCCTCTTTTTCCTTTGCCAAAAACTCCGCCACAGCAGGCAGATTATCAAAAATAAACTGCTGCGCTGCCTGCGGATAAAAGTTAATATAATAAATTTCTCCGGTAGCTTGTCTTACACGCTTTTCGGTAACAATACCCAACTCAGAACCCTTTTCTGTCGGAATTTTATTGCGCCCATCTTCCGGCAACTGCAGATAACCGGTATGTTCTAACCATCTTCCAAGCTCCACCGTGGTAAGATTATGCATTTCCTTATCTGCAAAGGTATCATTAATATATTTTACAAGCTTTGTGATATTGGTAGCTTCAGTCATAGGCTGCAGCCTGCTCAGGTCATCCTGCTCCACAACAAAGCTGCTTTTAACTGCCTTAGGAGTTTTGGGTGCAACCTTAAAGCTCGTGCTCTGCGACACCAGATTCATAATCTTGCCGTAAACAGCAATAACCTCTGCGGCATCGGCAAGCGCCTCCTGTACCTGCGCGCTCTGTACAACCTCCAGTGAAAGCTCCTCCTCGGCAAAAGGATGTCTGTTTTGGCTCATACGGTGAATAACATTGTAAGCATTGCGTAATTTGTTGATATCCAGCATCTGCATTTCTCCTATTCTTCACACAAATTTTATAAACAAAAGGGCAGACTCTGCTACATAAAGAGTCTGCCCTAAAACAATCAGCAGTTAATGTGCTTCTGCCAACACCTCAGCGGCGATATCGTCCGCCATTCCCGGAGGCATGCTCCATTCAACACGCACGCCGGTTTTACCCCAAAGACGGGTGAGCGCTACCTGAAACGCCTCCTTACTGGAAAGCGGCTCCAGCGTTATAGTAGCAAAATCACGGATAGTATCACCCTGCGGTACATCCAGGCTTAACGGAGTTACCAGATACTTTTCGACAGCAGCCTTAGCTTCGGCAACAGCCTCCGGCAAAGTTACTACGGCAGTCTTATCTACTTCGTTATATTCTACATAGCCATAATGGCAATTATAATTCAAGGTTACAGCATAATTACTCATTTTAATCCCCCTCTGCTCTTGTTACTAATTATAACAACTTAAGCACATAATATCAATATAAGGATTTAAGTAAGCAATTAAAATATAAGTCTTTCTTAGCCTGTAATCCTTGATAAATATAATGCGGCACTATTATCTGCGGCTGAATACAGGCTGCAGACGCTTTTCCATCGGCAGCTTATCGGCAGTCACCGCCAGCTGCGCCATCTCGTACAGCGTGCTTTGTGCGCTCACAGGCTCCAGCTTATTGCGCACACGGCGATAGCTGCCGTTGGACTGCATCATATGCGCGCCCACGTTATCGCGCAGATACAAATCCAGCAGCGCCTTGATGCGATGGATATGCTCCTCTGTTTCTACCGGGAAGAACAGCTCTACGCGGTCGTTAAGGTTACGCGGCATCCAGTCGGCACTGGAAAGATACAGCTGCTCCTCGCCGCCGTTGGCAAACCAGAAGATACGGCTGTGCTCCAGCTGACGGCCTACAATGCTGCGGACCGTAATATTGTCGCTGATGCCCTCGATGCCCGTGCGCAGACCGCAAATACCGCGCACAATCAGATCAATATGCACACCTGCGGCAGAAGCCTCGTACAGCTTCTGGATTACAGGCTGGTCAATCAGCGAGTTCATCTTGGCAATGATATGTCCCTCACGACCGGAACGCACCATAGCAATTTCATTATCAATCAGCGCATAGATTTTCTCGCGCAGTCCCAGCGGTGCCATAACCAGCTTATTCCAAACCGGCGGCTCGCTGTAGCCGCTGAGCAGATTGAAGAACGCCGAAGCATCACTGCCGAACTCATCGTTCGCCGTCATCAAGCCAAGGTCAGTGTATAATTTTGCGGTGCTGTCGTTGTAGTTGCCTGTGCCCAGATGCAGATAACGCTTAATGCCGTTATCCTCTTTGCGCACGATAAGAATAATTTTGGCATGCGTCTTTAAGCCGACCAAGCCGTAGATAACGTGGCAGCCAGCTTTTTCCAGACGACGCGCCCAGAGGATATTGTTTTCCTCGTCGAAACGTGCCTTCAGCTCTACCAGTACCGTTACCTGCTTGCCATTTTCCGCAGCACGCGCCAGCGCAGCAACAATCGGGCTGTTGCCGCTCACACGATACAGCGTCTGTTTAATCGCCAGCACCTGCGGATCATCGGCAGCATCGCTCACCAGCTTAACTACCGGGTCAAAGCTTTCATAGGGGTGATGCAGCAAAATATCATTTTCACGGATAGCGGCAAACAAATCGCTGTCATTCGGCAGCTCCAGCGGACGCTGTGGCACAAAGGGCTCATACAGCCACGGCCACATGCCCTTCATACCGATAAATTTAAAGAAGCAGGTCGGGTCCAGAGGTCCGTTGATTTCATAAACCTCCATCTCCGTAACATCCAGATTTTCCTCGAGGAATTTTTTGATACGATTATTATTCGTTTTGAAGATTTCCAAGCGAACCGCAGCGCCGCGCTTACGCTTACGCAGCGATTCCTCAACCTCCTTCATAAGGTCAACGCTGTCATCCTCTTCCAAATCAAGGTCACTGTCACGCGTTACTCTGAAGGACACCATATCCAGAATGTGGCAGCCCTTGAACAGATCGTGGCAATGGCTGGCGATAATATCCTCCAAAAATACGAAGGTACGCTTGCCCTCCGGCTCAACCTCCACAATGCGGTCCAGCACGCTCGGCACCTGAATCAGGCCCATGCTGTGCTCGCCGTCGGCCTTAATAAGTTCAACAGCAAGATTCAGTGTTTTATTGGCCAAAAACGGGAAGGGACGCGAAGCATCTACCGCCATCGGTGTCAATACCGGGAAAACAACCTCACGGTAATATTCCTCCAGCCAGTCCTTGCCCAGCTCGCTCAAATCCTTAACACGACGGAAATGCAGCTTCACCGCATCCATTTCTGCCATCAGCGCAATCAGCGATTTTGTCTGAGTGCGCACCTGCTCATGCGCTGCCTGCGAAATAGCCACCAGCTGCTCATGCACCGACATGCCGGAGGCATCGCGCTTTTCTACGCCGCTGTCAAAATTGCTCCACAAACTGGCTACGCGAACCATAAAGAATTCATCAAGGTTAGAGGCCGAAATGGCGATAAACTTCAGGCGCTCCAGCAGCGGTGTGTCCTTAACCATTGCTTCCTTGAGCACGCGCAGATTAAATTTCAGCCAGCTCAGCTCGCGGTTATAAAAATACTCAGGCTTTGTCAAATCTAATTTTCCCATTATTTATTCACCCGTTCCAAAATCGGTTCAATACCAAAAACTTCCTCAAAGAAAGTTGATTTATCATCAAACGTCCAGATTTCCAACGTCAAATCCTCTTTACTTGCTGCCAGAACCTTCAGCTTATTATCCTTCAGCGTTACAGTGCAGCTGTGAATTTTTTGCATATAGCTGCGGTCCAGAGCATCAGCCAGACGCACAAGGGCAGCCAGCTTGGCTACAACCGGCACCAGCTCCTTTTCCACATGCGGAGCACGCGTATTGGTCTTGTCAAACAACCTGTTGGCATGATAATACGAGGCCAGCGCTACGATTTTCTTATCCTTCTCGCTCAGGCCGATAATATCCGTAGACATAATCAGTTGATAGGTGTAAATAGAATGGCTGCGCATGCAGATATATTTGCCTATATCATGCAAAATGCAGGTAGCACGCAAAAGCAGGCGCTCATGCTCGCCCATGCCGTAAGCCTTGGCAATTTTATCGAAAATAATCAGCGACAGGCGCTCCACCTGCTGGGCATGCTTCTTGTCATACAGATAACGGCTGCCGATGGTATGGAAAAGGCTGATAAGCTCCTGCTCCAGCTCCTTGCGCATTACAGGATTCGTTTTATTGCCGATATGAAGGAGCTGGATGCCGTCGATAAAGCGGTCTGCCGTAATAATAATTTCCTTGGCGGGAATCAGATGCAGCAGCTGTTCATAAAGCAGCACCGTAGGCAGTACAAGCTCCGCAACATTCTCCGGCAGCTTATATACCTGAATCAGCTGCGGCAGGCTCATCTGACGCATGCTGTCGAAAAAGGCATGGAAATCCGCCGCCTTGATGCGATGCACCAGCTGCTTTTCATCCAGACCCAGCATGCGCAGCAAAAGCTCAGTTTCCGTACCGGACAGCACCAGATATCGCACCTTGCTGTCACCCAGCTCGTTTCTTACCGGTCCGATTGTACTGCTGAGAAATTCCGTCAGCGCCTTATTGAAATGCATGCTTTCGCGACGGTTGCGCTCAAAGCTTTCCTTAATACGGATAATACCGATGTGGAAATTTCCCTGATAGCAGATTTTTTCATCACGCACCAGCGTTACACCCAAACCGCCGGAGGAAATATCCATCATCAGCATGCCTTCACGCTCTGTAGAAATTTTTTCTGCCTTCAGCGTATTGCGGATAGCCACAAATTTTGTATAAATCTCCTTCGGCATATCAACAACATCGACCACAAGACCGGTTTTGTTATAAATCTGATCCAGCAGAAAAACCTGATTGCTGGCCTCACGCACAGCAGTGGTTGCCTGCATAACATATTCCTCGACCCCGTATTCCTTCATCAGGCGCTTAAAGCCTATCAGAATTTCGCAGATTTCGGAAACCAGCGGAAATGGAATTATTTTATTTTTAAAAGTTGCCTCACCCAGACGGATGCGTCGGTTGCAGCACTCAATAATCTTATACCTGTCGGTATTGTGATATTCGGTAATCTGCATACTGAGCATCTCCGAGCCTAGATGAATAGCAGCAAAGGTTGTGTAATTTTTACGCTTCATTAACTAAGCCTCCAAAACAGTATGTTATTGTTATAATTCGGGTTTCTTAACAAAAATCCTGCGAAAAAATCAAAATTATACAGTAATTTAACAAGTTAACACGAATTTTACTTTTTTACGCAGGATTTTTTCAGGTTATGGGTAATATAATAAATATATCGTTAAAATAGAATAATCGGAGTTTATAGAAACACCCCACAAGGAGAAAAGGAAAATGCAACGAATCGCAATTATTGACATCGGCTCTAACTCGGCCCGGCTTGTTATCAGCCATATTTATAAGAATGGTGCTTATAATATGGTCTATAACCAAAAAGAAGCCCTGCGCCTCAGTCAGAAGGTCGACGAAAAAAACATGCTTACAGAAGTAGCCTTCAGCAGCACCATCGAAACCATGAAAAGCTTTGCCTATATGTGCAAAATTTATCAGGCTGACAAGACCATTGCCGTTGCTACCGCAGCCATCCGCAACGCTGCCAACGGCGCCGAGCTTGTTGCGCGCGTTGCCGAAGAAACAGGCATCCAGCTGCACATCATTTCCGGCAATACCGAAGCCTACATCAGCTACCTTGGCGTTATCAATACCCTCAACGTCAAGGACGGCATCATCTTCGACTTGGGCGGCGGCAGTACCGAGCTGATTCTGTTCAAGAACCGTAAAATTTTGGAAAGCGTGTCCTTGCCCATCGGTGCAGTCAATACCACCTCCATGTTCAATACCCGTAACGTCATGCCCGCCAATGTTTTCAGTGATGTCAGCTTCTTTATCATGAGCCGTCTGGAAAAGTACCCCTGGCTCAAGCAGAACGGGCTGCCTCTCATCGGCGTCGGCGGTACAGCGCGTACCGTAGCCAAAATCATCCAGCGCGAAAAGAAGTACCCGGCGACTAAAATCCATAATTATTCCTATACAGCGCAAACCTATCGCAGCTTTTTCAACAGACTGCGCAACACAAATCTGGATCAGCGCAAAAAGATTTCCGGTCTCAGCAGCGAGCGCAGTGATATCATTTTGGCCGGCAGCAGCATTATCAGCTGCCTTTTGGAGGCCACAGGTGCCAAAAAGCTCATCACCTCCGGCTGCGGCCTGCGCGAAGGACTGTTCTTCGATTATTATTCCAAGGAAAACCACGTGCCCATTATAGCGAAGGATATCCTTAGAATGAGCAGGGAAAATGTGTTAAACCTATATGAACCCGACCAGCAGCATTCCAGACACATCACCCATTTGGTGTTATCAATGTTTGACGGCTGGAGCGAGCTGCACGGCTTACGCAAAAATTACCGCCGCCTGCTGGAAACCGCTGCGCTGCTGCATGATATCGGCATCACCATCAACTTCTACAGTCACGCACGTCACAGTGCCTATATGATTTTAAATGCCAAGCTCTTTGGTCTGACGCACAAAGAGCAGGTCATCACGGCAGCTATCGCCGGCTGGCATAACGGCGTTTCCAAAAACTATTTCAAGGACCGTTTCTACAAGGAACTGCTTAGCGACGCCAACTGGAAAACAATCAACAAGCTGGCACTGCTGCTGGCCTTAGCTGAAAGCCTTGATTACACGGAAACCTCCCAGATTCACGTTATTGAACCGAGCATCAGCAAAAAGAATGCTACTTTAAAGCTCTATGCTCAGGGTATTCCCAGTATTGAAATGCATCAGATTCAGGAGCATCTGTCATGGTTCAAAAAGACCTTCGGCGTAGAGCTGAAGGTGCAGCTGGCGACAGCAGAGCAGGAAGTGGAGAAGTTAGAAGAATAAAAGGGGAAAAAAATTAGCAGACTCTGGCGTGCAATTGCACGAGAGGGTCTGCTTTTTTACATGCTTAGCATAAATTTTAATAGCTAACATCTTCATCCAAAATTTGCATTAGCTCACCTTTAGTCGGATTATCTACGTTAATCAATCTTCTTGCCTGATTCATGATTATGTCGTCATAAATATTCCTTACTAAACGCCCATTAGCAAATTCATCATTTTTGTATGCAACCTTAGCTATTAATATATCTTGCAATTTTTCTTTGGCAGTGGGAGTTAACATATAATCATTTTTTAGACACATATTATATAGAATTTCCATTAACTCAAAAGCTGTATAATCGGGGAATTCTATAAAAGTATTAAAACGTGATTTAAGCCCAGGATTAGATTCAAAAAAATTTTTCATTGGTTCAGTATAGCCTGCCACAATGACAACCAAATTATTACGATAATCTTCTAACGCCTTTGTTAATTCCGTCAAACATTCTCTACCATATGAATCAGAATGTTCATTTTCCGTTATACTATAAGCTTCATCAATAAATAACACACCACCTTTAGCCCTTTCTATTACTTTTTTAACTTTTAGCGCAGTTTGTCCTTGATACCCGGCAATCAAATCCGTTCTTGATACTTCTATAAATTGTCCCTTTGACAGTAACCCAAGAGATTTATACATCCGTCCAACAATTCTAGCTACAGTGGTTTTACCTGTGCCAGGATTTCCGGTAAAAGCCATATGCATAGTTCCCTTACAGGAAAGCAAACCTTGGGTTTGGCGTAATTGCTGTATTTTCTGATATGCAATCAAATCGTTTACTTTGCTTTTGACAGCATCTAACCCAACAAGTTCATTTAACTCCTGTTGCAGTTCTGCTAGTGTATAATTATTATCTGTATCATCTTTAGGTGAAAAACCTCTATTATAAACAGCCTTAATACGCACATATCCACAATAACTAACTAGCTTATCTTTCAGAAGCATCATTAACTGCAAAGTATCCTTTGTAACATTAGCAGCTTTAAGCATTGAAATTTCTTGCAGAATTTCTCTTATAGTATTTTCATCATTATTTTGGATGAGGTTAATACTATATTGATAAAAAACAGCATTTCTATTTAATTGTAAATCTAATTTTTGAGCTGCATCTAGCAGCTCTTCTTCATATTTACCTGCCATTTTATCAAATCATTTCACAAAAAAATTTGCGCAAGCGGCGATTATTGCAACTGCGGATACTATATAAGCATATTTTATTTTCTTATTTAATTCCTCAATAGTTGCATTTTGCTCACCAAATTTTGCCTGATACTCTTCTTTATAGGCATCAATTTTAGTACTCAATTCTATGTTGAAGCTTCTTTGTTCATCAAATTTAGAATTATAATATTCAACATAAGAATTTATTATACCATTTACTTCTTGAATGCTTCTGTTTTGTTCATCAATTTGAGTTTTAAACTCTGCTACTTTAGTATCTATTTTTTCTTTTAATTCTAAAACAATTCTGCTTTGCTCAGCAATTTTCGCTTTGTACGATTCTAAATCAGATGTTATTTTTTCGCGTAACAGCTTTTGCTGTTCAAGTTCAGAATAGATACATGTTGACAGTGTTTCTATTGATGCATCTTGTTGTCTGATTTTAAAATCAAGCTGTTCAAATCTCTCCTGAAACTTTTCAACAGTATAACGCAAAGCATTAGTCGTCTTTTCTATTCTTTCTTGAGCACTACGAGCTTCTTCAAAAGAATCATTAGCTTGATTAGAAGCCTCCAATGCTTGCTTAGCAGATTCCTTTGCAGTTGCAACAGAAGCGCAAATACCTTGAATATAGTCTTTGTCTAAAGATTCAAATGTATTGTATACATCTTTAAATTCTCGTACAATATCCTTGCTTATCTCATAGTTTTTCTTGAAAGCTTCTTGTATTTGCTCAATTGCAGCATTAAATTCAGTACCAGTAACTCTATGATCAAATTTCCATAAAAACTTTTCATCTACTGCCTTTAACTCCACTGGCTCAAGAATCTTATTAGAAAATTTTCTTATGTTTTCTTTCTGTATTTCAAAGTTATGATAGTTCGTCGGTAAGTTTGTCATAACGCAATCCTCCATTAGTTTTGTTTATTAAGTAAATTATAAATTGCCTGTAAATCATCTTCAACTGTAGTATTAGTTTGTCTTTCACGCTTATTTCCAGCTATTTGCTCACCTATATTCTTTACATCAGTGATAGTCTCTTTCATAAACTCAGCTGCTTTAGTATGCCTATTATTAATTGTCGTTCTAGCTTTCTCCTTAGCATAAGCAGTACGTTGCTTTGCAAGCTCTATCTGCTTACTTTGAACATTTAGCACGTGATTGCCTGCTTCTATTATTTTTTTATTTGCTAATTCTTTTTGTTTGTTAGCAATAAACTTGTCAATCAAACGTATTGCTAATGCTCCAATGATCCCCATAACTATAGCACTAAAAAAAGTACTTATAATACTTGCTACTGTTCCAAGCAAAGGTATTTGTAAAGCAAAAAACGGAACTGACAATAACGCATTTTCTATCACCTCATTAAGTGCTATTGCTCCAGCCACTGACAACCCTGCTACTAATATTTTTCCAACCTCCAACACTAAAATATCAAAAGGTTTGTTTTTATTTTCTGGTGCCATAATGTAGTCAACAGCTTCTTTAAGAGACTTAAATCCTTGCTTTAGGAACAGCCAAAACTTTTTAATTTTATCACTAACCTCTGTAACTATAGTTGTGATGAAAGTTTCAGAGGATGTTTTTAATGTTTCCTTAAAATTATGCCGCAAATTGTAAAAAAATTCTTTGATAGCATTTTTTATGCTAATAAGAAATTCCTTTAATTTCCTTTTGCCAGTTTTAAACCAAATCAGAAGCTTTACCATGATATTTTTCAGCAAAGATGCTAATAGACCAAACAAAACTGCTTTTGCACCTTCTTTAATCTGAGATATTCTTCCATCTATTACAGAACGCATTTCCCCCTTCGCCTTTACTCTATCATATTCAGTACGTGCCACAGTATTTTTTTCACGTAATTCTTGTGCTTTTTCATCAGATAATCCATCTAATGTTTCTGTTGGTTTCTGACCCTTGCTATTGGGATTGTCTAACCAATCAGTCATAGATTTATCTCCTTTTGATTGGTTCCAACTAGAAGGCATTTCATTTAAATTAGCTTCACTATTTGCAAAAGCTATTTGTTCTTCTCTAGTAAGATGAGCATTAGCCGCAGGATCACGAATTATTTCAGCTGCTGACACAGTATGATCCATTTGTGTTTTTCGCTCAATAGAACCTTTGGGTCTGTCTTTATCGAATGGTTTTCTTGCTCCTTTAGCTAATGTAGCTTCTTCTATTCCCATTCTTGTTGAATGCATTTTTATATTATGATTTTCATCTTCTTGGAAATTTGCTTGCCAATCTTTATATCGTTTCTCATAAATTTCTTTATTATGAGAAGGAAATATCCCTTTGGCAAATTTTTCGGTAGTTTGAATATGTGCATCATTACTCAAATCTAACTCTAATCCTTTATTTTGTTTTATGAATTCTTCACCAGCTCCTCTACCTATCTGATTAATAAATTGTTCCCAAACAACATTACCCACTGTTTCCGCTAAACTTTCTGGATTACCAATTTTTTCTCTATCCTTAGTAGCTAACTCTAAATCTAAAGTTTTTGCATCTAATTCTTGCTCTAACGCTTTTTCTAATTCGTCAAAGTCAAAATTCTCTTCGCTTAACTGTAATTCTTTATTTTGATTAGCCATGCCTATCCCTCTTTCTTATTTCAAGTACGCATAGAAACAAAATTAATACGACTCAATTATATAGTTCTATTTACTATTAGCCAGTACATATATTAAGTTACTATATTTTAATAACAGTAGTTATACCAAAAAAATCTGCATACCCATAAGTATACAGAGCAAATTCAAGCAATATTAATTTTTTTATCAGTATTTGTCACCTTTTCACTTCTTACTGCCTGAATTTCTTGCTTCTAATTCAGCCAAAAACTCATCAGCAGGTATCGTTCTCCACGCCTCAATATCATCCAATCCTTGTTTTAGCACCTCATACAATTCAAAACGTGCTGTTAATTCTTCATAATCACTGTTATACAAATCTGCATTTGAAGTAATTTTTGGCATCAGCGCACCCCCATTATATTAATATATCACTTCCCATACTTTTCCACATCTTCCTGTACATAAATCGTCGTAAAAACAGGCATAAATCCGCCGCCTTCTTTTTTGACATACTCGCGCAAAATATTTTGCCAAGCACGCTTAGCATACAGAAAACGAATGACATAAACAGCACTTTCATCTTCGCGCACGACATAAAACAGCAGATAATTTTTCACGGGCACGAAGCGGATTCCCCACGCACGTAAAAATGCGTCGTTACATAAGGGATAAAGAGTCGGAAAAGAAGCAAGGCTATCTCCTTCGCCGAAAAAATTCTCTATTATACGATCTGACGCAGAGATATTACACAACTTGAGCTTTATATAACTAGCGACAGCATCTAAATCCGCCAATGCTTTTTGCGTATAAATTATCTTGTACGTCATCATATATTTGCCCCAGGATATTTCTTTCTGAACATCTCTTTAGCATCTTCTGCAGAAACTACTCTTCCAGCCTCAATATCATCTAAACCTTGTTTCAACGCACCATACAACTCAAACCTTGCTGTCAGCTCCTCGTAGGCTTCAATGCTCATGACAGCCAAATCGCCCTTGCCGTTTTTGGTAATAAAAACCGGCTCCTTGTACTGATGGCAGAAATTAGAAATCTCGTTATAGTTGTTGCGCAAATCTGCACTGGAAGTAATTTTCGGCATAATCGCACCTCCTTCGTATAGCTAAATTATACCTTAATTCGGCTATCCGGTCAATTTTCATAAGAAAAGGCCTGCATGCGTTTTGCACATGCAGGCCTTTTGCTATATACAGCGTTTGATTTTTTATTTTACCGCAGCCTTCAAAATACCATGTACCATCAGCGCGGAATTGTACAAATCCTCTTCCTTGATGAATTCGTCAACAGTATGGACATTGCTCATGCCCGTGCCCAAGATTACGCTCGGCAGACCATAAGCATTCAGGAAGTTGGCATCACTGCCGCCGCCGGTAACAGTAATATCCGGCGTAAAGCCATGCATTGCGCAGGCATCCTTTGCCAGCGTCACAACATCGCTGTCCTCCGCAACAGAAAAGGAATCATACTTATTATCCACAAAGACTTCTGCCTTAGCGCCGTATTTTTCAGCGCTGGTTGCAATGGTGTCTACGATTTCCTTGCAGATAGCCTCCAGCTTTTCTTTGTTACGGCTGCGCGCATCGCCTTCAATGGTTACCAGATCAGGCACAATATTGGTTGCCTTACCGCCGCCGATAATGCCGATATTGCAGGTAGTTTCCTCATCAATACGGCCATAGCGCTTAACATCGGCAAGAGCCTTGGCAGCAATCATAATGGAGTTGATGCCCTTTTCCGGCTCCAGTCCGCCATGAGCGGTTCTGCCGATAATGTCGATTTTATATTTCTTCTGGCCGGGAGCGCCGACAACAATCTCGCCCGGTGCGCCTTCGCCGTCCAGTGCATAGCCAACGTCGGAACGCAACTTGGAGCGGTCGAGGCAACGGGAGCCGTTAACGCCGCCCTCCTCGCAAACAGTGAAGAGAATCTGGATATCACCATGCGGAGCACCTTCCTCCAGCAGCAGACGAACACCCTCTAAAATACCCTCAACGCCGGACTTATCGTCACCGCCGAGAATAGTGGTGCCGTCGCTGTATAAAACGCCGTCCTTTTGGATAACGGTAGTGCCGCCGCAGGGCTCAACACCGTCCATATGTGCAGAAAGCAGTACGCGTACCGCGCCTTCAACTCCTGCGCTGGCAGGCAAAAATGCCCACAGATTACCGCAGTTGCCACCCAGCTTTTCACCGGCGTCATCCTCTTCCACCGTAAAGCCGAGAAACTCTAATTTGCCTTTGAGCAGTTCGAATACCGGACGCTCCTGCAGACTGTGACAAGGCAGGGCAACAATTTCCTTAAATTCTGCGAGCATACGCTCCTTATTTACTTGCGTCATATTTATCTTCCTTATATAATGTATTTAGGTTGATAAAGGTAACCTATAACCCTTATTGACTGTA
>ENA-OROK01000213-OROK01000213.1-human-gut-metagenome-genome-assembly--contig:-NODE-213-length-75552-cov-4.837358_pt1 | contig 75552 bp, 101 predicted proteins | sample MGYA00242127_ERZ509046 | MGnify/ENA primary metagenome ERZ509046 (study PRJEB26280, sample SAMEA2338728) | human gut metagenome | biome: human gut; feature: human-associated habitat; material: faeces... | reverse complement strand
GATTATGGTTCGAATGACTGGAGTGATTCTCAGTTAATGATGATGTTAAATCCTAATAGTTATTTAAAATCAGGATATACTAATTCCAGTGATATAATCTCTTCCGGAAGTCAACAATTATATAGTAAAATGGGCTCATATTATAATGGTACCAAGGGATGTTCACCAGCCGCAGTCGCAAGCGGTGCCTCATTTAGTTGTACCGAAGTAGATTTTACCTCAACAGGTTTAAAAAATGATGCAACCAGAAATGCCATTGAAGAAGTCGTTTGGAATTTAGGTGGAAGTTCAACATATGATGATGTAACATCAAGCATGTTTTATGAAAGAGAAAGAGGAACAACTGTATTTGCGGGTAGACCAACAACATGGACAGGCAAGATAGGCTTAATGTATCCAAGTGATTATGGTTATGCTACTAGTGGCGGAACAACTAAAGATAGAGCAGCATGTCTAGCTAAAGAACTATATCGTTGGTCTTCATCAGATTTTAGTGATTGTAAAGGAAATGACTATTTATTAGATATGAGCCTTTATGTTCAATGGACATTGGCGGTTCGTTCGAATCGTGATAGCAGGGTGTTCGATGTGTACGAAAATGTCAGGGACGATGATGTTCACGGTACTCTTGGTGTGCGTCCGGTGCTTTTTCTGAAATCTAACATCCAAGTTGATAAAGGTACAGGAGAAAAAAGCGATCCGTATCGCTTATCGGTCAATTAATGTTATCTGTTTGAACAAATAATATCACCTATAAAATCTATAAAGAAAAATATATATTTAAGAGTAATTTTTTGATATAATTTATCTTGTAGAAAGTAGGTATTATGAAGATAAGTGTAGGCGTATCGAATAGACATTGTCATTTGACTAAAGAAGTATATGAAAAGTTATTTGGTAAGAGTGAATTAACTTTTAAGAGAGCTTTAAATCAACCAGGACAATTTGCATCAGAAGAGACAGTTATTATTAAAGGCCCTAAGGGGTCAATAGAGAAGGTTAGAGTCTTAGGACCTTTCCGCTCCTATAATCAAGTAGAAGTCTCTAAGACTGATAGTTATAAACTAGGGATTAATCCTCCGGTTAGAAAAAGTGGGCATTTAGATGGGGCTAGTGAATTAGAGATAATTGGTCCTAAAGATAAGATTACTCTTCCTTGTGGAATTATTGCTAATAGACATATACATATTTCTGATGCGGTTGCTAAAGAGTGGGGAGTAGCTGATGACGAACCAGTCGGAGTGATTATAGATGGGGAAAAGAAAGGGATAATTGAAGCTTTCTTTAAGACTAGTAGTGATGGATATTTAGAGATTCATTTAGATACTGATGATGCGAATGGTTTTATGTTAAAACAAAATGATGCGGTAGAGATTAAATTTCCAAAGAAAAATTAGTCTCTTTTTCTTTGGAATTAAAAAATATCTAGACAAAGTAAAAAATTAATGATAAGATGCACTTACGAACGAAGTTGGTAGTATAATTATTAAGAAGTAAGTGGGTGAAGAGATGAAAATTGGTAATGTAGAGATAAAAAATAAAGTAGTAGTAGCACCAATGGCAGGGATTACTAATACTTCTTATAGGAAGATTTTAAAAGAGATGGGAGCAGGGCTAATCTATGCAGAAATGGTTAGTGATAAAGCTTTATGTTATCAGAGTAAAAAGACTTTAGATTTACTTAAGATGAGTGAAGAGGAAAGACCAATTAGTCAACAGATATTTGGTAGTGATGAAGAATCTTTTGTAGAAGCCGCTAAGTTAGTGGAAAAAATTCAACATCCGGATATCATTGATATTAATACTATTTGGTGTAAGTGCTAATGTTCTTTAAAATACACATATAATGTGTTTTCATCTTTGTTATATATTATTTTATCAAAAAGCTCGTTAGCAACTTTTTCTTTTATCTTGAAATCTACATTTTCATCTTGTAGCAGTTCATGTGCATATTCACATAATTTATATACTTCATTTTTTTTATTTTCTTGATATTTTTCTGTTTTTAATGAATTAAGTTGTTTATTTAATTTATTGATATTATCAATAATATCTTTCTTTTTTTCTTTATATTCTTCAAGAGTATCTATTCCATCGATGTAAGCAGCCTTAATTCTTTCAAGTTTGGAATTGCACTTGTTAATAGTATTTTGTAATATTGTTATATTATCAGTATTATTATTTGATTGAACAATATTTATATCAAGTTTTTTAGTGAATATTTCTTTTAATTCATATAGTAATGCATTTTCTAACTTTTCCTGTAAAATAGAGTGGCTTTTTTCACATGTCTTTTTATTATAACCGTTACATTGAAAAAATGCTTTTGTCTTATTTCCAGATTTTCTTTTAATCATTATGAGATTTTTTCCACAATTAGAACATTTTAGTAATCCACGCAACCAATAATCATGTTTTATTGCCGGTTTTTTATATTTAAACCAAGTTTTGTTGTGTTCATTGATTTTTTCTTGAGATTTATTCCATAATTCTATACTAATAATTGCATCATGTTTTCCTTTATATTTTTGAATATCTGGACTGTTAAAATCTTTACTCATGCCACCAGGTGTAAATCTGGTAGTACCAATATATAAAGGATTATTTAATATATATTTTAAACTTCCTTCACACCATTTGTTACCTCTTTTTGTTTTAATCCCCATACTATTTAATTTAGTTGTTAATCCATTTATAGTAGTATCAGGTTTAATCCATTCTTCAAAAATAAATTTAACTATATCTTTTGTATTTTCATCTGGATATATCATTTCTGTATTTTTATCATAATTATAGCCAAAAACAGATCCACCTTGATATTCACCTCTTGTAGCTTTTTCTTGTTTGCCTCGTTTCACGTTTTCAGATAGATTTAGGACATAATATTCGTCCATACCCTCATAAAGAGATTCTAATAATACAGATTCTTTGTTTTTGGTTAATGGTTGAGTAATACTTATTACATCAATTCCACATTTTTTTCTTAGTAATGCCTTATACATAACTGATTCTTCTTTATTTCGGGCAAATCTAGAAAAATCATAAACAAGTATCACATCAAAAGGTCTAGGCTTTTTTTGAGCATTAGCAATCATTCTTTGAAATGCGTTTCTTTTGTTAGCACTTGTTCCACTGATTCCATCATCTCTATAAATATGTTCTTCTGATATAAATATATTATGTTTTTTTGCATATTCCAAGCATAATTTAATTTGACTATCTGGTGAGTATTTAATCTGCATATTTGTTGATACTCTTACAGAAATGGCTCCATTTTTAAATTCTTCAACTTCTTTCATTTATAGCACTTCCTTTTAATAAACTTTTATGCTATAATTGTATAGAAAAACTCGTATACAATTATAGTGTTTGTCATTATATTTTATTGATTTAGTAGTCAATGGGTTTTTCATTCCGTGTCTAGAGCTGCAACTCTAGGCTTTTTTTTATACAATTCAATGCTATAAAATAGCATTTTAAGGTATTTTCTAATTTTCTTTCACAAATGAATATATAATATAATATTGTCCCAAGGAGGGGATACATTTGAATTTTAATAAACTCTTAAAGATTATAGAAAAAAATGATGTTGACATTAGGGTATTTATTATGTTAATTGAACTGATTCGTAAGTAGAATTAGTTCTTTTTGTTTATAATAAATTCCTTATTAGCATTTATAAATTTTATTAGTTTATCTAAATTCTCTTCCGATAAATCATCACCGTCAAAAAAATCGTTATCTCTTAATACTTTTTCTAATGTGCTTTTGACATTATCAACGGCAACTCTTTCATCCCAATCTAGTAAATAATTAGCATCACGATTTAATGCTTTACACAATAAAATTATTGTGTCAGCATCCGGCTTACTGGTTCCATTTTCCCAATTTGATATAGCAGTATTGCCATACTTTAAATCATTATATCCATATTCAGCAGCTAATGTTGTAATTTTATCAGCAAGTTCTTTTTGACTTAGATTATTTTCTGTTCTGGCTTTTTTTATATTTTTTCCTAGGTCCAATCTAATCACCTCTATATAAATTATATCATATAATTATAAAATTTCAAGAAACTTGAAAAAAAATTCAAAAAAGCGTTGACTTAATCCAAGAATTATGGAATAATGAAAATAACTTCAAGATACTTGAAGTAGAAAGAGGGTGAAAAAATGAAAATGTATGAAAGAATCAAAATGTATATGGATGACAATGGAATAAAACAAAATTATGTTGCAGATAAATCAGGTATTCCAGAAAATACGCTAAGTATGATTTTTACTGGAAAAAGAAAACTATATGCTGATGAATTTGTTTCAATAATTTTTGTACTTGGAATAGATCCAAATTACATTATCACTTATGGAAGTGAAAAATAATTTTTGATAATACAATTTGAAAAATGGAGGAATGAATGAAAAAAGTAAATTCAAACAGTATGCCTTTAAAAGTAATTGTATTAAATCCACCTACTAAAGAAAAAGCTGATGAAATAATAAAGATAATTTCACAAAGTGTAAGCCTTTTATATTCTCAGTCTAGAACTCAGCTGGTGGAAAAAATGGAATGAAAAGACTACTAATTAATCATAAAGGAGGACATAAAAATGATGGAAATTATAATTCCAGAAAATACAACACTAGAAAAAGAAAAAATGACATTATCATTATTGGAAGATATGTTAGAAAAAGATACTAATGAAAAAGATAAAAAATATCACAAAATGGCTATAGAGGCTACTAAAGCAGCTATTAAAAGATTGGAGGGTTCTAAATGTTAAACATCTTGTCGGGAATTGGAATTGGAATTATGTTAGCATTAATTATTGTAAAAATTCAGAATTATTTAATAAAAAATCATTTAATGATTAGATGGAATAATATTTTAATTGCAATATTTATATTAACAATAACTTGCTGGCTTATTTACAGTTTTATAGGTATGACAATAGGTCCAGAATATACTAAGACTAACGGAAACGTTTGCAAAGGCTATAAGTATGGAATGCAAATTTGTCACGGTGACATAAATGCCGAATAAAAAAAGAATTATGAAAATATTTTTGCGGACATTTCATAATTCTAGAGTTGTAAATTTGTAAATCAAACTTACCCTTTAATTTTATAAAAAAAGTATGTTTTAGTCAAATACAGGAAAGGTATATTAAATAAATAGGTGATGCCATGGATAAACAAATTCATTTCATAATGTATTTAGATTATGAAGAACATTTTTCCTTGTTGACAGATGAAGAAATTGGTGTATTGATGCGTGGCATCTTCCAATACATCAGAACTGGAAAAATTCCGGATTTTAATAGCGGTGGTGCTGTTAAAATGGCATTTTCATTTATAAAAACTAACATTGATATTGATAATCGTAAATATAGGCAAAAGTGTGAAAAAAATAAACAAATAGCAGAAGAACGTTGGAAGAAACAACGTGAATCACAAGAAAAACAACAATTTAAAGGTTGTCATTTAGGAAGTTCATTTAAAAACGAGTCTTGTTATAAGTGTCAAAAGAAAAAAATCTGTCCTTTACAAGAAAGTCCAGACTTTAAATTATCACATTCAAATAAATCATTTGAAGAATGGTGTGTAGAAAAAGACGGGTTATATAGTAAGTGGTGTGCTGATCGTGCAAATAGGGGATTAAGTACCGATATAGAATTATTTGATTATAATTGGTTAGATGATAACGAATAAATACAATCGTATGTCAAAATATACGAACGTATGCGTATGCATATTTTTAATACCTAACTAATAACTAATAACTAATAACTAATAACTAATAACCAATAACTGATAACTAATAACCAATAACTGATAACTAATAACTGATTATAAATAATTAATGTGTGTGTATAAATAAAAGCCAATTTTAAAAATCTGTAAAAAGAGAGGAAAGGGTATTATTATGTTTAATTCATTTAAAGATTGGCTCAAATTAAAAACTGATTTACTTTTTGAATCTTTAAGTATTAAATTCACTAGATACAAAGGATTATGGGAACAACAAAATAAAGAAATAGATTTAATGACATGCTCCCACAACAAAGAAACAAAAAGATTGAAAGGTATTATAGAGCAAAAGAATTTAGAAATCAATACCTTAAATGAAAAAAATCAAAAATTAATTGAGAAATCAAAAAATATAGAAAACAAATATCAAAAATATAAAACAAAAACTAACGAACAATATCTTGATCTAATGAATAAATATCAAGACTCAACATTGAAAGTACAAGACTTGATTGCAGAAAAAAGAAAATTGTCATCTAGCAAAGGGGGATTAAATACAAAGGTTAGAAACCAGGATAGGGTAATAGATAAAATTACAGAAGAAAATAAACAAATAAAAGATTTATTGCAAAAAGTGGTTAAAGAATCAAATCGTAAATTAACACCACCAACTATTCAGGAATTAAAAAATTACAATTTATATGGAAATAAGAAAGGAAAAAGAAAATGAGTAAAAATAAATTTGAAATAACATCTATCAGAATACATAAATTACCAAAATCAGAAGATAGCAATATTGTAGGTATTGCAAGTATTGTATTAAATAATGCATTTTTAGTAAATGACATTAGAGTAATTCAGGGGAAAGAAAAATTATTTTGTGGTATGCCATCAAGAAGATTAGAAGATAAGTCTTTTATGGATATTTGTCATCCATTAAATAATGATGTTAGGCAATACTTAGAAAATTTAGTATTAGCAGAATATATTAATGCCGAAGAAGAAAAGGAGGATTCAAAGAATGAATAGTGATTTCAATAAAGATTTAATTAACACTAATGTTGACATAGAAACTTTAAAAGAAGAAATTATTTCAAGAATAAATAAACTTGATGATCCAATGTTCAATGTATCGGTTAAAACCACCGAATTATTGCAGATAACAGTTGCAACACAAGATAAAACTACAACTTTTGATGTATTCGATGTAACACCGGAGGCCTTAGATACTATTTTAACAAGAATAAATGAATATGTGGAGGGGATTAGAAAGTGAAACTTATAATTATATTATTAACGGAATTATTAGTATATATGGTCGGTTTCCTAATAGGTAAGATAGCAGTTACAGAAGAATCATTAAAATATCATAGACAAGCCGCAGAATCAGAAATTAAAGCTGCTAGAGTAAATATGGTAATTAGATCATACAGAAATCAACTTTTAAGAGAAGAAACAAGAATTCGTGCATTACCAAAAGAAAAACAAGAAGAAAATGCACTTAAATATATCGATGTAAAAGCACAACTTGAATTAATCAGAAAAATTGAGGAGGATGTAGCAAATGAAATGCAAGAAATATGATCAAGCATGGTTTGATAACAAATATATACAATTACTTAATATGAATTGTGGAACACCAGAAAAGAAATTACAAAAATTAAATTCATTTATAAAATTAGCAAAGGAACATAATATTCAGCCTAAAGCAACAAAAGAATCAAAAGTTAAATACATTCGTGAAGATTTAGGAAAGGCTAAAACACCACGTTCTATAAGAGCAAGAAAATCAAGGCTTAAAAGAAAACAAGACAAAAGGGATAAATAGTTAATATCATAATTAAATCTCATAATAAAAAACAAAAATATGAGGTGATGATATGGAATATCAAAGAAATAATAATACATCTGTAACTACTAAAATTTCAGGTTTAGATGTTGTTATAAATAAATGTTATATCACAATAAAGGATTCAGCAAAAATCAATGATAAAAAAGCAATGGAATTTGTTTTAATTAAAGCAAGAATTCTTGCTTCTAAAAAAGGTTACCATTACAAAAGAACCAATGAAAGTTGGATTCAAGAATGGCGAGCACATAATTTACTTTATAAATTACACTTATTTGAAAGTCATACAAAAGATACTGATTTAGAAGAACGTGAAAGTAAATTTAGATTATTTTGTTATAAGATTTTAGGAAGATAGAGGTATAGATATGAGTAATAAAAAATTAAGAAAAATAGTTAATCATTATGGTATCAAGAAACAATTAAAACATTTTCAAAGTGAAGTGTATGAACTTAATGAAGCAATATTCGATTATAACAAAACCTCTATAAGTGAATTTATAGGGGGAATATGTAGAGAAGTAACTAATGTATTTTCATCTATATATAATGTACCTAAAACTAAAGATCCACGTAAGGAACACATAATCGAAGAAATAGCGGATGTAACAGTAATGTTAAAGCAAATACAACTTCATTATAATATTTCAAATAATGAAGTAAATGATGTCATGAAATCTAAAGTTGAAAGACAATTAAAAAGAATAGAGGAAGAACAAAATGGCAAAAAATAAATTATTAGATTTAAATAATCATTTATTTGCCGAATTAGAACGTTTAGGAGATGAAGATTTAAAAGGTGATGAACTTAAAGAAGAAATAGAACGTGCAAAAGCATTATCAGATGTTAGCGAAAAAGTTATAAATAATGCAAGTTTAATGCTTAAAGCAATTCACGAACAGAATGAATACGGAACTGGAACTAGAGATGTTCCCAAAATGCTATTAGGAGTCACTCAAAATGAGGAAAATCTGGAATCAAGAAAAAGATAATTATTTAAAAGAAATTCATAAAGGACGTTCTAATCAAGAAATAGCAGACTTAATGAATATGAAATTTGATACTAATTTTACTAAATTATCAATAAATAGTAGAAAAAGAGTATTAAAACTCATATCGAATTATAAATATATGCCTAAATATTCGCCAGAAATAATTAATTATATAAAGAAAAATCATAAAGGAAAATCTACGATTGAATTATCTGATGAGGTAAATAAAGTATTTAATATAGATACTAATCCAGATAGTATTCAAAACCTTAAAAGCAGGATTAAAAGAACAGAAAGATTTATATTCGAGCCAGCTAAAAACGACGGTTGTATCAAAAAAGGTAATATTCCAATGAATAAAGGTAAAAAGTGGGATGATTACTTATCTAAAGAAAAACAAGAACGTTGTAGAAAAACAACTTATAAAAAGGGAAATAAATCGTCTAATGCAGTTGATATTGGCGAAGAACACATGAGATATTCAGGGAGTAAGCCCGATGATTTAGGATATTTATATGTAAAAGTATGCGATGGTAAAGGCAATAAGAATTGGAAGCCTAAACAACAGGTAGTATATGAACAACATCATGGTCCAATACCTCCAAAGCATAAAGTGATATTTGCTGATGGTGATAGATTTAATTTTAATCCGGATAATTTAATTTTAGTATCTAATTCAGAGGAATTAATCATGAATAAAAGAAAATTAAGATATAAAGATAAAGAATTAACTAGGACAGGATCAATAATAGCAAAGGTTATTGATAAAACTAATAAAATTAAAAAATGAAAGATTACGAACAGTTATACTATGATTCTCAATATGAGATTAAAAAATTAAAACAAAGAATCCAAGAATTAGAAAACGATTTAATGCTTGTTAAAAAATCAGATAAGAAAAAAATAGATATAAAAAAAGAAATCTTAAAAGAATTTAAAAATTATAAAAGCAAAGAGGTGAGTAAAAGTGAGAAAGCATAGCGGTAGTTGGAATGCCGAGGAAATGACAATCAATTTCAATCAAAAACAATGGCGACAAGATTTAGCAGCATTTATTAGTAAGAAAAGATATTGGTTTCAAACAAGAGTAAGTAGATCAAGAACTATTGAAAAGAAAACTAACTATAATGACGCAGTTAAAGAATTTAGTATTTATAATCCACATGGTGGTGAAGAAATTATTAGGTATATGAATAAAAATGAAATAGTTTATACAACCAATGAACAACTATTGTCAGAGTATTACGAAACAAAAGGCTTTAAAAGAAATTAGGAGGAATTATGAATTCAGGTAAAGATTTAATCGATGAATTGAAAAAAAGAGGATTTACCGAAAAAATGTATTTTGAATTAGGTAATTCATTAATAAAAGAATATAAGGGTAAGGAATATCATTATTCGATTATATTTTCTTTCAAAGGAAATGTATATTTAACAAATTATGATGAAAACAATTCAGGAACATTTTGTTTGAATTTAGATAAAGAATTCACAGAAGATTTATTATTCATAGTTCCATTTGTGATAAAAGATAAAGAATAAAAGGGATTATTTTATAGGAGGATGTTATGGAAATAGTAAACAAAAATATTGAAGAAATCAAAACGTATGAAAATAATCCTAGAAATAATGACGGTGCAGTTGAGTATGTCGCAAATTCAATAAAAGAATTCGGATTTAAAGTTCCAATAGTATTAGATAAGAACAATGTTATTGTTGCAGGACATACTCGTTATAAAGCTGCTAAATTATTGAATATAACAGAAATACCATGTATCATTGCTGACGATTTAAGCGATGAGCAAGTAAAAGCCTTTAGGCTTATTGATAATAAAGCCGCAGAATTAGCATCATGGGATATTGACTTATTAAACCTTGAATTAGAAAACATCAAAGATATAGACATGGAATTATTTGATTTTCAAATAAGCAATATTTTAGATAATGTTGTCGATGATGAGTATGAGGTAGAATTACCAGAAGATCCAAAAACAAAAACCGGAAATATTTATAAATTAGGAAATCATTATTTGATGTGTGGCGATAGTACCAATACCGATGATGTTAAAAAGTTGATGAATAATCAATTAGCAGATTTAATTGTTACTGATCCACCATACAATGTCAATTATGAGGGAAAAACAGGCGATAATCTTAAAATTATGAACGACAATATGGAAAATAATCAGTTTTATAGTTTTTTAGAATCAGCATTTATAAATTTATATGAATCCATAAAAGACGGAGGATCCATTTATGTATTCCATGCAGATACAGAAGGTTTGAATTTTAGAAAAGCTATGATGAGTTCTGGATTCAAACTAGCCGAGTGTTTAGTATGGGTAAAGAATGCATTTGTTATGGGACGACAAGATTATCATTGGAAACACGAGCCAGTATTATATGGATGGAAGCCAGGAGCAAGTCATTATTTCATAAATGATAGGTCACAAAGTACGGTATTAGAGTTTGATAAGCCAATAAGAAATGAAGAGCATCCTACTATGAAACCTATTGATTTAATCGCTTATTTGATAAACAATTCAAGTAAGAAAGATGAGATTGTATTGGACCTTTTCGGAGGTAGCGGGACGACGATGATTGCTTGTGAGCAGACTAATAGAAAAGCCTTTATTATGGAATTAGATCCAAGATATTGCGATGTTATTGTTGATAGATGGGAAAAGTTTACTAATCAGAAAGCCGAACTAATCAACGAGGAATAGTTATGAATGATAATTTCATAAAAAAAGATACTTTCGAGAGATTATGTGCATTGCAATGTGAATTAAAAGAAATTTCTGGAGCATTTGGAGTATCAGAGGAACATATAAGAGTGTGGTGCAAGAATGTTTATCATAATGATTTTGAGGAGGTATATAGAAGATTATCTAATAAAGGCAAAATATCAATTAGAAATTTACAATTCAAATTAGCAGAAAAAAGTCCAACAATGGCCATCTATTTAGGAAAAGTTTACTTAAAACAAGATGATAAAGTGAATCAAGAAAATAAAGATTAGGAAGGTGAAAAAATGAAAAATAAAAAAATACTAGAAATTGCTGCAATAATGATGTGTGTCGCTATTTGTTTAGCTTTAATAATATTTTTCTGTACTTTTTTAGAAATGTTAAATGATTATAGATGCTATAATTTACCATTAAACGAATTTTTTAAAGATAAGAGATGTGAAAGATACTGGGATATGAAACATTGAACTTATATAAAAAGGAGGAAGAATGAAAGAAATAATAACTATTTTATTAACACCAGTATTTGTTATAATTCAAGTTTTAAAATGTATGTTTGATTTAATTAATCCAGTAGCTATTGGAATTAGTGAATCATTAAATGATTTATTTTATGATATGTATGAATTTTGGAAAAGAGTATTCAAATGGAGGGATGGTGAATAGATGAAATTTACATTCGGTGATATAGTAGTTGTCGATAAAATAGAAATTGGTGTCATTGTTAAGTGTTGGATACACAATGCAGATGCCGGTAAAGAGTTTAATTACGATGTTTATGTAAGAGAATATAACGGGATTAAAAACTATAAAGAAAATGAAATTGAAAGATATATGGTAAGACATAAGTATTTATCAGAAGAAGAACAGGAGTATCAATATAATGCCATAAACGGCTTATAAAATGAAAACAATTTATAGGAGGTACAAATGAAATATTTGTTATTAGTATATTTAAAAAAAGGGCATACGGAATCTTATTATTCTAATGAACTTAAAGGTTTGAAAGAATATGCAGAATTTAGAAAATTTGACAATTATAAATTCTTCGAGTTAAAAGAGGTTGAATAATGAAGCATATACTAATAAAATTAGCAACTTATATTTTTAAAAAATATAATGTAACACCTATTTTAGATAATCCAAATGCTAATCCTAGATTACAATTTGGTAATGATATTTATGCTATTATAAAATTAACAATTACTAGAGAATATGGATGTGTTCCTACACTAGATATTAGGTGTCATCATATATTTGAGGTATTTGATGAAAGGATAAGTAAATAATGTTAACATTAATATTTATTTATTGTTGTTTAAAAGTATCTAGTATATGTGAGGAGGCAGAAGATGAAGGTTAATATTGATGAATTTATAACAGAAATTGAAAAAAGCTTGAATATAAAGTTGTTTGATTATGAAAGAAAATATCTAAAAACTATTTTGGAAGCAAGACAGAAGAAACAAAGAGTAATAACACATCGTGCCAGAGCAAATGGTCATTATTTTGGTGGAGCAGATGTAATACTAATGACGATAGATGAATTCACAAATAAAATAGAAAAAAATATGTTATATGGTGATAATTTGGAAACACCAAAAGGAATATTGGAGGATTTAAAAAATGTTAAATGATAAAGAATATATTGATTGGCTTAAATCCACTCGCAATTTAATAAATAAGTATAACTTTCAATCTTTAAAAATAGATGTGAAAACAATGCATCCATATAGTGAAAAGGAAAAGCGGATAAAAGAAAAAGATATGATTCATATAAAAATATTAGATAATCACAAATTTACTATAGAAGATAAAACTTACGATATATTGGAGGGATAATATGAATAAGAAAATACCATTGTTTTGTAGAATTAAAAGAAAATCGCCATTATATATAGCAAGTCCATCAGCAATATTTATATGTGATTATGGTTTTAAATTTAGACCTAGCAATTGGTGTATGAGTTGTCCTAAATATAAAGGATCACAATTGCCAATATTAAAGGCTAGTACAAGGTGTAAAAATAGTACTAAAAATCTTAAAAAGTATCTTAAATAAAAAATAGGCGTTAAAGCCTTATAAAATCTAGCAAAAGTTAATAATAGTTATGTGCAATATAATATAGTACATATCTTGCATCGAATATATAGGGATAGGAGGTGTTACGATGATAGTTATAATTGGTTTATTTATGTTAATAAGCATTGTAATTTGTATTGCTTTAGGTGGTGCAGATGTTGGATGTCATAGTAAAGTAATTTCAAAAGAAATTGGAACATATTTAAAAGAAGATATCATAGAAAAGGAGGATAATTTTATGAATTTAGTTAAAACATCCGAAATAGGAATAGGTGATTTAGTTGAAACATTTGATGGAAAAGTTGGATTAGTTACAGATATTTCAAAAAGAGGAATTTGTTTATCAACAATCAGTGATGACATTAAAATATTTTGTAAAGATATTAAAAAAATAAGGTTTTTACCTCCAAAATGTTTAAGACATAAAAAAAGAAAATGTGAAATATGCAATTTTAAAATTAAAAAGATAGAATTGGGTGTCAGTAATGACTAAAGAAGATTTAAAATCTAAATTAGACAAATTTATTGAAAATGTTGAATTGGAAGAACTTGCAAACAAAACATTAATTAGTTATAGAAATGCGATTAATAAATTTATATCTTTTGTTCCTGAGGAGTTTGAAATAACTAAAAAATTAGTGATGGACTGGAAAAAAGATTTAAAAGAAAAAAAATTTGCTTTAAAATCAAGAAATCAATTCATAGTAGTAGTAAATAAATTTTTGGTGTATTTGGGATATAAAGATTGTTGTGTTAAACAGTTTGAAGAACAAGAAAAATCAAGTCTTGAAGAGTATATTGAACCGCAAGAACATAAGAGGATGTTAAGATGGGCAAAACAATTGGATATGATGGAAGCATATTACATCATGAAAGTATTTGCTAATTCAGGAGCAAGAATTAGTGAGTTAAGGTATTTTACTGTTGAAAATCTTGATAGTAATTATATAAAAGGTGCTTATAACAAAAAGAAAGAAAGAACTTTGATTATGACTAATGAGTTAAGAAGAGAATTAAAGAAGTATTGTAAAATTAATAAAATTACAACTGGCTACATATTTAGAAGTCCTGATCCTAAATTAAGTAGTAATCCAAATAAAATGATTAATAATTCAACAATATGGCGTTGGCTAAAGAAAATAGCTAAGAAAGCTAAGATTAATTCAAAAAAGATGCACCCACATGCGTGGAGGCATTTATTCGCAAAGCAATGTAAAGCAAATGGCATTGATTTAGACGAGTTAGCTGATATATTGGGACATAAGAATCTAAATACAACAGCCATATATACAAAAACCTCAATGAAAGAGAAAAAACAAAAATTAGAAAAAATCAGGTATTAAAATTGGAGGTATTTCTATGAAAGATGAAATAATGGTTATCAAAAATCAAGCATCTCAATTATTATCAGAAAAAGATGCTATCATAGAAGAAATCAAAAAAAATAATGCAGCTAGATGTATGGTTTCCACGGAACGCCTAATTTGTACTATCTCAATTATGAAAATACCAGATGATTCAGAACAAGAAATGAGATTATTTGAAGAATTAGACAAGTTGCAAGGTGTAATAAAAAAATGATAATGTGGTTTTTCATAGGTTTAATTATCGGCTATATTGGTGGCGATATATATTTAAAATTTAATGATGAAAAGGTGACGAAATGGAAAGAAAAATGGAATTCGAGGAATTCGAGGAAAAATACCAAAAATTAACATTAGAAGAACAAGAAAAAGCCGCTATTGAATTAGTAAAAAGTGTCTTACAAGATAAAGACCAGGTAAATTCAACAGTTTTTTCTAAAATGGTAGATATTCATTTAATCCAAAATTATCCAGATACAGAATATTATGAAATAATACCATTACAACGAAACACGATTGTAGAGAATCGATATTCGTATGAAGAATTTTTAATCAGAAAGAAAAAAGCTTAATAAATATCAAAATAGTAATCATAACTTACATGAATTATAGAAAGTAAGGGGTGATGCTTATGTATGAAAAATACCACAGAAGTTGGTATTTGATGATTTTATCACAAAGAGATTTAGAAGATTCACAATCAAAATTAGATCAGATAGAAGAAGAATTAGTCAAAACAACAATATCGATGAAATCAGATATTACAGGAAAAGGTGGTTTTTCTGATAAAATGGCTTCATTGATTGCTAAAAAAGTTGATTTAGAAGATATTATCAAAGCACAGAGGACTTTATATAATACTCGTAAAAAAAGAATGAAAAAAGATTTAAGAAAACTTAAAGTAAGCGATGATGTTATGGATGACATTTATAGACGTAAATTTTTAGACAAAGAAAAAGTAAAAAATATCGCTAGGGGGGTAAACTTTTCGAGAGAATACACTTACGACTTAATATCGAGAATTCGCCGTAAAATCAACGAAATTCAAGACGAATTGAGGGCAAAAAATAAAAAGTAAACATCTTACAAAATCTTACAAAACTTGTGTTATAATGTTATTGTGAGATTATTATAAATGGCTTACATCTGTTAGTTCTTTACTCACAGTTTGGAACTTATAGAGGTTTTGAGTGTTGCACCAATTAAGCAATGCTTTTTTTTTAAATTTTTTTTGAAAGGTGGTGCGAAAGTTATGAGTAAGAAAGATACAAAGAATACACCGGCTAAAGAGGATAATTCAATGGTAGAGGTAAGAGTAATCAATAATTATTTTGATAGGGCTAACAATAAAAAGTTCAGATCTGTTGATGATGTATATAAGACAGACAAAGAAAGAGCCGAAGAATTAGTAAGACTTGGTTATGTTGTTTATACTGATGATCCTAATGTTGATGATGATAATGTAGATCCTAATGTCAATGACAATGGCGATGAAGATACTAATGTAGATGATACTAATGTTAATGATGAGGGAACGCCAGAAGCAACCGAAGATGATTCAAATGCTGATGATAATGTAGATCCTAATGCTGATGATTCAAATGTCCCAAACGAATAACAGATGATAGTTTCTATCATACAACTGCTTGGAAAAATAAAAGACTTGAAATACTAAAGCGAGATAATTACGAGTGTCAGCGATGTAAGTCAAAGGGAAAAGTGACAACTAATAATCCACATGGCAAAGGGAAGAAAGTTAAGATTGAGGTCCATCATAAGAAAGAACTCAAAGACTTTCCAGAACTTGGACTTGTTAATAGTAATTTAATTACTTTATGCACGAGATGTCACAATGAAATTCACAAAAGGTTTAAATATCAAGCGTCAAATAAATTTACTAACGTTGAACGTTGGTAAAAATCCCCCCCGGTCAAAAAATTTACCCCAATTTTGGGGGATTGGTAAACGTGAGGAGGCAGTGACTTTGGAGGAATTTCAAAAAAATTCATGTGAAGGGGGGTGGTGTATATGGCAACCGCTCAAGAAACTAAAAAAATAAAAAAGAGATTAACCGGTACAAGAGGGAAAATCTATAAAAGTTTAAAAGAGCAATTAGAACTTGCTGATAATTATAACGATTACACAGAGGATCTATTAAGAGATTACATTACGATGTATGATACCAAATGCATGCTTGCCCAGGACATCGAAGATCGAGGTGTATCTTTGGATTATGACAATGGCGGTGGTCAAAAAGGTAGTAAGAGCAATCCTAGTATTGATCTTATGAATCGTACGAATGCCCAAATGGTCAGACTACTTGATGCACTCGGATTAAAGCCGTCAAAGATGCTTTCTAAATCGCCAGATGATGGTGATGATGATGACGAGTTGTAGTAATAAGTATGTACAAGAATACTTTGATTTAGTAGATTCTGGTAAGATTATAGTTTGCAATAAAGTTAAGCAAAATATTGAATTAGTTAAGGCTAAACTTAATGAAGATGTTTACTTTGAAGATGATAAAATCGAGAAATCGATAAGAGCCATAGAAAAGTACTTTTTTAAGTTATTTCCATTTCAAAAATACATCCTAGCATGTATTTTTTTACGTTATAAAGCTGATAATAAGTTGGTTTTTAAGGAGTTTTATCTTAAATTAGGACGTGGAAATGGAAAAAATGGTTTGATTTCCGCTCTTGCTTTTATTCTGATTTCAAACATCAATAACGTTATTGGTTATAATGTTGAAATCATAGCAAATAGTGAGGAACAGGCAATGACATCTTTTGAAGATGTTTATAATGTTCTTGATGACCCTCATAATGCAAAATTAGCAAAAAAATTTGTTTATACAAAGGAAAAAATAACATTTAAAAAAACACGTTCAAGATTAAAATTCTATACATCTAATCCAAAAACTAAGGATGGTGGTCGTCCAGGTTGTTTGATTTTTGATGAGATTCATGCTTACGAAAGTTTTAAAAACATTGACGTTCATACATCAGGATTTGGTAAAAAGCCAGACAGTCGTACATTTATGATAACGACAGATGGTAATGTAAGAGATGGTGTATTAGATTCGTACGATGGTGAAGCAGCCTGTGTATTAGATGGCTCAATACCAAACTCAAGAATGTTTCCATTTGTTTGTGAACTTGATGATCCAGACGAGGTGGATGATCCTAGAAATTGGGAAAAGCCATGTCCGGCTATTAACTATTTACCAGAATTAAAACAAGAAATGCTTGATAAATACCAATCAATGCAGATTCGCCCTCACGAGAGAAATGAATTCATGACAAAAAGAATGAATTTACCGCATCGTGATGAAGCAACCGCAGTTGCTAAATGGGAAGATATAGAAGCTACTAATCAAGAAATACCTAATTTAGAGAATTATACCGCAGTCGGTGGAATTGACTATGCGGAGGTACGAGATTTTTGTGCAGTAGGACTATTATTCAAGAAAGATAATAAATATATCTGGTTACATCATACTTTCATTTGCAGCAAAAGCCCTAATTTGAAGGCTATTAAGTTCGATATTGATTTAGCAATCGATAAAGGTATAGCAGAAATTACCAATGGTAATACAATAGATCCAGAATTAGTTGTAAATTGGTTTTTAAATGCTCTAAAGAAATATGGAATTAAAAGAATTGCAATGGATAGATTCCGTTATAATGTGTTAAAAGATACATTTAATAAATATGGCATTTATCCGCAAGATAAAGAACATCCAGACGGACTACTCGTGTTGATAGGTAATGGTTACATTACACACAATAAAGTTGCTCCACTAATTGACGAGATATTTGCTAATCACAAAATAATTTATGGTGATGATCCTATGATGAGATGGTACACTAACAATACCTATGTGGATATTGATAAAAAAGGTAATAAATCTTACAAGAAAATCGAGCCTAAATTAAGAAAAACAGATGGTTTCATGGCACTTGTTGCAGCAATTAGTATTGAAAATGAAATTCCGTTTGATACAAGCGGAGCAGAATTACTTGGTGCAATAACATTTTAGGAAAGGTGGGATTTTATGGGATTTTTTAATTGGCTAAAGTTTGCTTTTACCAAAGATGGAATCGCTGATTTATCCGAAACCTTTGATTCAGATGTTTTGCTTGAGGTGTATTATAAAGAATTGGCTATATTTAGTGCAATCAATCTTATTTCTAAAGGTTTAGCGAATAGTACATTTAGAACTTATCATAAAAACAAAGAAATTAAGAAAGACAATTACTATTTATTTAATATCGAGCCTAATCCAAATCAAAATGCACAGGAATTTTGGAATCAGGCAATATATAAACTTGTTTATAATAACGACGTTTTAATTATCCAGGCTAATGGATATTTTTATGTTGCAGATTCATTTAGTAAAGGCGATAAAGTTTTATATCCTAATGATTTTACTGATGTTCAAGTCGGAACATTAACGATGAGAAAAAAGTATTATCAAAATGAGGTATTTTATACAAAATTAAATTATCGTAAAGTATCAGAACTTATTGATGGTTTATATGCATCTTATGGAAAACTATTATCTCATGCAATGAGAGATTATAGTAAAAGGGGTGGAATAAAAGGTCAAGTTAAATTATCAACAGCTTTTTCACAAAAGTTCGATGATCAAGAAAAGTTAAGAAAATATATTCACGATAAATTTAAAAGTTATTTTGATTCTACTAATGCAGTAATGCCGGTTGAAGATGGATTCCAATTCATTGAATCGGATAAAATAAAATCGACAACTAATAGTGAAGAAATTAATAAACTTATTGATGAAATATTCTCAATAACAGGTATTGCTTTTAATATTCCTAAAGGTTTACTTATGGGAAATCTATCAGATTTAAAAAGTTCTATCGAGAGTTTTCAAACTTTTTGTTTAGACCCAATATCAAATATGTTTGAAGATGAAATCAATCGTAAATTATATGGGAAAGATGCTTATTTATCTGGAACATATTTAAAAGTTGATACATCATCATTAAAACATATCGATATACTAGAAACGGCCGCTAATCAAGAAGCACTTATTAGGAATGGTTATAGTCCTAATGAGGTAAGAAGAATTGTAAACTTCGATGAGGTAGATGAGGAATGGGCTAATACTCACTATATAACTAAAAATTATAGTGCAGATTTAAGCAAAGAAAATGAGAAAGAAGGTGAACAGGCATGAAACAGACATTTATGAAATTCATAGATAACGAAGAAACAGAAGAAGCAGAATTATTTATTTATGGTGACATAGTAGATTTTTCTTTGTGGGATGAAGATGTTTCAGCAAATGATATTCGTAAAAAATTAGACGAAACAAATGCAAAAACAATCAATGTTCATATTAATTCGTTAGGTGGTGATACTTTCACAGGTGTAGCAATTTATAATTTGTTAAGAGAAAAAAGCAAGTCGTCAAAAATAGTAACTTATGTTGATGCTATTGCCGCTTCCGCAGCATCTATAATTGCGATGGCAGGTGATGAGATTGTCATGCCAAGTAATACTCTTATGATGATTCATAATTGTTGGACTCTTGGTATTGGAAATGCAAACGAATTAAGAAAAGTTGCTTCTGATATGGATAAGATAATGGATGCAGTAATTCAATGTTATTTATCAAAAGTCAAAATAACAGAAGAAGAATTGCGAAACTTACTCGATGAAGAAACTTATTTAACCGCTCAAGAAGCATTGGAAAAAGGTTTCTGCGACAGAATTATCGAATTAAAAGAAGATAGTAAAGAGATTCAACAAAATGCTCTTTCAAGTCTAGTAAGAATCGTAAAAAGTTCAAAAGAAAAATCAAAAGTAGTAAACGAAACGAACTTAATCGTTTCAAATAAAATAGTTGAAAATAATAGCAAAGGTGAAAGTGATAAAAAATCACTTTTTAATTTGAAATAATTGGAGGGATTTTAGATGAAAAATAGAGATTTAGAAACTATTTCAAAAGATGAATTAAAAAGTAAAGCATTAAATGCTATCAAAGATGGAAAAGCAGAAGATTTTGTAGATGAAATTACAAGTTATTTTAACGTGTTAGCAGAAGAGGTTAAATCAGAATACGAAGCAGCAATTGCAAGTAATGATGCAGAAATTTTATCAAAAAGAGGTGTTAGAGTATTAACATCAGCAGAAGAAAAATATTATAAATCATTAGCAAATGCTATGAAAACAAAATCAGCTTTAACTGATATTGAAATGCCTAGAACTATCATTGATAGTGTATTCGATGAATTAGAGCATGATCATGAATTATTACAAAAAATTAATTTCCAAAATGTTACAGGTATTACAGAAATCATTGTTCGTAATGGTGATGTAGACGCAGCATGGTGGGGTACTTTAACAGATGAAATCAAAAAGGAATTAGCAGCAGCATTTAAGAAAATTACAACTGATGCTAAAAAGTTATCAGCATATCTTCCAGTTGCTAAAGCACATTTAGATCTTGGCCCTACATATCTTGATATGTTTGTAAGAAGATTCTTATTAGAATCATTATCAATTGGTCTTGAAAATGCTATCGTAACAGGTGATGGTAAAGATAAACCAATCGGTATGGATAGAAACTTAAAAGGTAATGTTGTAGAAGGTGTATATCCTCAAAAAACAGCAAAATCAATTACTGATTTAGATCTTGTTACATTAGGTGGCTTAATGGCTGAATTAACTAATGATGGTAAGAGAAAAGTATCAAGTGCATTATTTATCGTAAATCCATACGATTATTATTCTAAAGTATTACCTAAACTTTATTATCGTACAGATGATGGACGTTGGGTAAATAATTTGCCTTTCCCTATCGAATTCGTACAATCTTGTGAAGTTGCTAAAGGTAAAGCAATTATCGGTATTGGTAAAAAATATTTCTTAGGTTTAGGATCTCAAAACAGAATTGATAAATCAGAAGAGTATCATTTCCTAGAAGATGAAACTGTATATCTTGCTAAAATGTATGGTACAGGTATGCCATTAGATAATACATCATTCATCTATCTTGATATTTCTAAAATTGCAACACCAACTGTCTAATAAAATGTGAGGTGATAGGTCATGGAAAAATCAACAAAAGATAAATTTCCATATTTTGAAGAGATTAAAAGACACTTGGCTATCACTTGGGACGATGATGACACTAATCTTACCATAAGAGATTATATAATTGACGGGCAGAATCACCTAAAAACAATTAGTGGTGATTCTGCCATCGATTTTAATACCGATATAGAAGCAAAAAGACTGTTAAAAGAATATTGTAGATATGCCAGAAATTATAGTATTGAAGCATTTAATCATAATTTCCAAGACGATTTATTGAGGTTTCAAATAGCACATGCCGTTAGCGATTATGGTAAAACATCAGACGTATAACGATGGTGTTTTGAAATATTATTCTTTAACACCAAAATATAATGCTTCTAAAAAGAAAATCGGTGATGATAAAATCTATAAAGGTAAATTAAATTATGAATTAGCATATAAAAGACAACAAGACTACGACTTTGCAGAATCTAAAAGTAAAAAACTTGATATGAAAGTAAAGACACCAAAAATTGTATTTAATACTGATTATATTATCGAATTAAATAATGAATTCTATGAATGTTATTTATGTGAAGATAGTGATAAATTTAGTAATTATCTTTATTTATCAAAGGTGACATTATGACAGATGAAAAAATAGTTAATAAGTTAAGAGAAATTGGATACGAGCCGTTTCAATATGATGCGGAACCAGACGAATTAAACGGATATAACAAATATTGTGTTTATTATCCTCATGGTTTGAGAAAACAAGATAAACACGTATTACATCAAATAGTAGAGTTTGTTTTTGTTAATGAAACAGAAGATTTTGACGAGGTAGCAATAATCGATGCATTGGAAGAAATAGGTCTTTTCTTTTCTGATGGTGATTATGGAAGATTAAAAAAAGTTGCAGGTGGCGATATAGTTAATTCATTAAATTTAAGGTTTGCACGTCCTAAAAGAAGAAAGTGTGTTTATTAGTTAATGGAAACAATATTCAAATTAAAAGATGATGATCTTCAAAAATTAGTCGATTCTATTATGAAGATTCCAGATCTTGCTGAAAGCATCATGAATGATTATTTACACAATCAGGGTGCTAATATTGTTATTGACAAAATAACAGAAAGGATGCCAGTAGGTGTCAACAATAACAAAAAATATAAAGGCTATCCTCGAACTCATGCAAAGTATTCGTTAAGTTTAACTTTTACTAAAATGAATTTAGGATTTGCAATTAAAACATCACGATCACCATTTTTCGGTTATTTATATTTTCCGGCTTTTGGTGAAGGTACTTCAAAACACAATGCACCTAATTTATTCTTTGAAGAAGGTGCAGAAAGTGCGAGAGAACCAATTGTTGATGAATTGGCAAAATTGCTTGAAGAAAAAATTAAGGAGGGATTAAGCAATGGCAAATAAGACATTACAAGTTTTTGATGAATGTAAAATCACAGAAACACATGTTAAATCATACGATCGTAGCACAGGTGCATTAGCCACAGGAAAGGCTACAAAGTTAGGATGCACAGGTAAACTAGAGATATCATCAGAATATAAAACAATCGTAAAAAATTGTGAGGGTGTAGAACAAAAAAGTGTTAAGAAAATCACTAAATTAACAGGTACTATTTCAGTTCACATGCCTTTAGTAATTGCTAGAACTGTATTTGGTTTAAGCAATGATGGATTAAAAGTTGGTGTTTATGGTATTTCTGATAAAACGAATACACCAGATATGTGCTTAACTACTAAAGCAATCGATTTATTTACTGATGAAGAAAAATATATTTGTTTACCCAAAATTGCATTCACAACAGGTTTTGCAAAATCTATTGATAACACATTAGAAGAGGTTGCAGAGGTTGAATTAGAATTTAATGCTTACAAAGATGAAAATAACGAATTCTACTACGAAGCATGTGCTAGTGAAGTTGATAAGACATCAATTGGTGATAAATGGTTAGAAGAATTTACACCATCAATGGTTAAAGCTTCAAGTGTGTAATAAGTAGAGCCTTACAATTATGTAGGGCTCATTTTTTTTAAGGGAGGTATTTCGATGCAAGAAAATATTACAAATACAGGAATGGTTGTTAATGAAACACCGATTCAAAAAGTAGAATCAAATGTTGAAAATAAAGAAATATCAAAAGAAGAAATCACAGAAACACCGATTCAAAAAGTAGAATCAAATGTTGAAAATAAAGAAATATCAAAAGAAGAAATCACAGAAACACCAAAAATTGAAACAGAAGAAACATTACCTAAAAGAGCCATTAAATTAGAAGATGGAACAATAATCAATAATCTAAAAATTACTTATAAGAATTTATTTGATTTTCAAAATTCTTATGATAATTCAAAAGATTTAATGGAAGCATTGGTTAAGAAGCAAACCTTCGAGCATGAGGTTATGGTCCAACTAATTTATGTTGGCTATTTAGGAACAAATCCAACTAATAAAATGGAATATTTTGATTTTATAGATGCAATTCCTTTTGATTACAAAAGAGATATGGCCTTATTTCAAGAATTAACAGGATTAAAGGCTAATTCAAAAAACTAAAATTCCAAAAATCTTTAAGAAAGGTAACCGCCAAAAAGAAAGATAAATATCTTGCAGCGACACTTGATATTTGTACGATTGCAGATGTTTATACTCTTTATGTGCTCAATGCGAAGATACCAAGCGAGGATTTTTGGAATCAAGATATTAATTTTTTAGAATCCGTCTATTTCGACAAAATGGCATTTAATCAGTGGGAAAACAATCCGAGAGAGAGGTGATTTTGTGGCGAAGAAAAAAACTGGAGTAGAATTAGAATTTAGTATTCTCGATGATGGTTTTACTAAATCTATTAAAGATATGAATACCGCATTATCATCAATGAAAAAGGAACTTAATCTTGAAAATGAGGTTTTGAGAAATTCAGGTGCAACAGTTAATGACTATAAAAATAAATTACAGACATTAAAAGAGCAGGAAGAATTATCAAGAAAGAAAGTTGAAGAAACTAGAGAAGCATACGAAAAAGTTAAAAGTATAATGGGTGAAAATTCAGCAGAGGCAACGAAATATAAAAATAAACTTACAGATGCAGAATTGGAGCATCAAAAGATAACAAATGCTATTGATAAAACAGAGAAAGCCTTATCAGCTCAAGAAGATGCCTTAAAAGATAATGAGATAAAAAGTCGAGAATTAAACTCTACATACGGAATATTAACCTCAACAATAAATGATCAAAAAAGTCGACTGGATGACTTGAAGAAACAGTATATTAGTACTGTTTTAGAGCAAGGGAAAGGCTCTACTCAAGCCAAAAATTTAAAAAGTGAAATCAAAAATTTAAGTGCAGAAATTAATGTTAATGAAACAAAATTGGAATCAGCAAGCGGTGAGTTAAGAAAGTTTGCTAAAGAAGAAGATAATGCAGGAAAACATGCAGTTACTTTTGGTGAAATGATTAAAGCAAATTTAATTAGTGATGCAATCAAAAAAGGAATAGGCGAATTAGTAAATGGTGTTAAGCAATTAGGAACTCAATTATTCCAACTTGGAAAAGATTCATTTAATTTATTTGCTGATTATGAACAGCTCGTCGGAGGTGTTGATACCTTATTTAAAGATAGTTCTTTAAAAGTACAAGAATATGCTAATAATGCATATAAAACCGCAGGATTAACGGCCAATAAGTATATGGAAACAGTCACGTCATTTAGTGCATCATTATTGCAAGGTTTACATGGTGATACCGCAAAAGCAGCACAGGTGGCAGATATGGCCATAACAGATATGTCTGACAACGCAAATAAAATGGGTACAGATATGTCTTTGATTCAAAATGCTTATCAAGGATTTGCAAAGCAAAATTATACCATGTTAGACAATTTAAAATTAGGCTATGGTGGTACTAAAACAGAGATGGAAAGGCTTTTAAAAGAAGCCCAAAAACTTACTGGTATAAAGTATGATATCAATAACTTAAGTGATGTTTATAATGCTATTCATGTAATTCAAGGTGAACTAGGAATTACTGGAACTACGGCCAAAGAATCAGCAACAACTATTCAAGGATCTGTTGCTTCGATGAAATCAGCATGGCAGAATTTATTAACTGGTATGGCTGACGAAAATGCAGATCATAAACAATTAGTTCAAAACTTTGTAAATAGTATTATTGGTGAAAATGGTGAGGGAGGAGTAATTGGAAATATAGTTCCAAGAATCAGAATAATGATTGATGGATTAAAAACTATTTTTTCGGAGTTATGGAATCAATTACCTAAAATCGCCGAGCAAATACCAGAAATAAAACCTCTGGTTGATATACTAATGTGGATTCAAAGTAATGGTCCTGTAATTATTTCAATTCTTGCAGGTATTGGTGCAGCTATGGCAGCATTTAAGATTGCAAGTGTTATTATTGCTTTAGTAAATGGATTTAAAACATTTTTTGCAGTAATTAAGGCAGGCCAGGGAATAATGGCAGCACTTAATATTGTAATGAATGCGAATCCAATAGCATTAATCGTAATGGCTATCGCCGGACTTGTTACAGCATTTATCACATTATGGAATACGTCAGAAGATTTTAGAAATTTCTGGATAGGCTTATGGGATGGAATAGTTAACATAGTAAGTGGAGCAATTGAGGGAGTTAAGAATTTCTTTACAGGAATTATTGATTTCGTAAAAGAAAATTGGCAGGGCTTATTATTATTGCTTGTAAATCCATTCGCAGGTGCTTTCATTTTACTTTATGATAATTGTGAGGGCTTTAGAAATTTCGTAGATAATTTCGTACAAAATGTTATTTCATTTTTTCAACAATTACCTACTAAAATAGGTGAGTTTATTCAAAATGTTATAACGTTCTTTTCAGAATTACCAGAAAAAATAGGTTTCTTCATCGGTCAAGTATTAGGACATATTCTTAAATTTGGAATTGATGCTTACAATTGGGTTGTCACAGAGGTCCCTAAAATTATCAATGGAATAATTACTTTCTTTAAAGAATTACCAGGTAATATATGGAACTTTTTATTTGATACTTTCAATAAGACAGTACAATGGGGACAATCAATGGTTGCGAAAGGAAAAGAAACGGCTACTAATTTCTTTAATAACGTTGTTAATTTCTTTAAGCAATTACCAGGTAAAATATGGTCTTTCTTAATCGATATTATTTCAAAGGTGGCTAATTGGGGTGTAAATTTAGTATCCAAAGGAAAACAAGCTGCATCTAATCTATTCAACGGCATTGTAAATACATTAAAGAATTTACCAGGGCAAATGCTTAACATTGGTAAGAATGTCGTACAGGGAATTTGGAACGGTATTAATAATACTAAAGATTGGGTATTAGATAAAATCAAAGGCTTTGGAAAATCTATTGTAAGTGGTATAAAAAGTGTTTTTGGTATTCATTCACCATCAACAGTCTTTAGAGATCAAGTTGGTAAATATTTGGCTTTAGGTATAGGTGAAGGATTTACAAATGAAATGAAAGAGGTTACGGCGGATATGCAGAATGCAATTCCTACTGACTTTGACATTGGTGTAAATACTAATACTTTAACCGATGGATATAATAATACATCAAATAATCAATCAAGAAATATTGGTGATACATCTGATTATGATCCAGGACAAGTCGCACCAATTTATCTAAATATCGAAAACTTTAATAATAACAGAGAACAAGATATTGAAGATTTATCAGAAGAATTAGAATTTTATAGAATGAAAATGAACTATGGAAAGGGGAATGCTTAATGAATTATTTTATATTTATCAAGAATGGTATTATGTATGATTCCAGAGATTATGGAATAGGTTGTGGTGGCTTCCCCGACATAGTTATTCCAAGAAAAAGAATGACAATCGAATCTTTACCGGGTAGGAGTGGATCCTTAACAAGTACAGATGATTGTTATGATAGTTATACGAAAAACTTGGAATGTTATATGGAAGATGATGTCTATAAAGATTTATCCTGGTTAAGTGGTAGTGGTAAATTGATATTATCAAATGAATTAGAACGTGAATATGATGTCACTCTTAAAAATAATATTGAGTTAACACAGATTGCTACTTATTGGCGAAACTTTATATTAAACTTTGAGGTGCAGCCATTTAAGAAAAGCCGAGATAAATATACATTGATTTATAGAGAAAAAGAATTTGCTTTCAGAATAGGCGGCAATGCGAGAGCATTACCAATTATTTATGTAACAGGAACAGGAGATATTGATTTAACTATCAATGGTAAAACATTTAAAATTAAAAATTTAAAAACAACTATTATGATTGATTCCGAGTTGCAAGTTGCGATGGAAGATGAAGAAAATGCTCTTCCTAAAACAAATGGTGATTTCCCAGAATTAAGTCCAGGTCTTAATAAGTTTCGAATTACAGGAAACTTACTAAATATTAAGATTAAATATCAGGAAACTTATTTATGATAAGAATTTATAAGAATGACTGTGATGATTTTAATAATAATGGTCTTGGGATATTATCAGATTTTAAAACATCGCCTAAAATTAAAGAATCATTAAATGGTAGTTTTGAATTATCTTTTGATTATGCATTGAAAGGACAAAATGCGGAATATCTTGTTGTCGATAACGTTATCAAAGCACCATACGATAGCGGCTATCAGTTATTTAGAATCAAAAAAGTAAAACCTACTTTAACAAAGATAAATGTATATGCAGTACATATATTTTATGATTTATCAGAAAACTTTTTGATAGATGTTGCACCAACTAAAAAATCAGGAGTTAATGCAATTCAATGGTTATTAGATAATGCAATGTTTCCAACAAAGTTTACTGTTACTGGTGATCTAATTCCAGACAGTTCAGCAAGATATATTCGTAAGAATATAGTTGATGCTATCCTGGGAGCAGATAACTGTATTGTTAAACGTTGGGGTGGCGAAATTGAAAGAGATAATTATAGAATTATCTATCATAAAGAACGAGGCGAAAACAAAGGTGTTTATATTAAACAGGGCAAAAACATCAAGGATATTGAAATATCAATCGATTTCACCTCTGTAATAACTCGTGTAGTTCCGCAGGGTGCTAATGAGTTATTATTACCAGAATATTATATTGATTCACCATTGATAAATACGTACAGAAATCCAATAGTTGCAAAATATGAATTTAGTGATATTGCGGTCGATGATGACACAACAGAAGAAGAGGCTTATCAAAAGTTAAGAGGAGCAGTAAATGAATTATTTACTAAACAGGGAATAGATAAACCAACAATTAGTGTTAGAGTCAATTGGTTAGAATTATCAAAAACAGAAGAATATAAATACAAATATAGCAATTTCGAGTCTGTAAGACTTGGTGATACTGTCACAGTCCAAGCACTTGGATATGAATATAAAATCCGTGTTATTACAGTTGAATATGATTGCTTATTAAATAGATATATATCTTTTGAAATTGGTGATCCTAAAGCCGATTATGTATCTAATCAATCTCAAAGCATCGCTTATGAAATTCAAAAGAATACTTCAAGTTTATTAGAACAAGCAAGACAAGCTGCAACGGCATTAATCAATAATGGATTTGGAGGACACGTTCGTGTTTATCCAGATAGAATATTGATTATGGATACTGATGACGAAACAACGGCTCGTAATGTTTGGCAATGGAATCTTAATGGGTTCGCTCATTCTTCTACAGGAATAAATGGTGATTATGTATTAGGCATGACAATTGATGGTCAGATAGTTGCTGATAGAATTACAACAGGAACAATGGACGTCCAAAGAATCAATGGACTAGCAACAGAACTTGGAAGAATCAATGCTTCAATAGAATTAAATGAGAATAATATTCAAGCATGTGTTAAGGCATCTGATTTCAATCATGATAAGCAGATATTAAATGAAAATATGGAATTATTAAAGCAACAACAATTAGATCTAGTTGCAACAAGTGAATCATTATCAATCAATATTAGATCATTGGTTGAAAATGGTATGAATCGATTAAAGAATACCATGTTTGAAATTACAGATGAAGGTATGAGAATTGCAAATGATCAAGACGAATTCAATGCTTTATATAATAACAAAGGATCTTATTTATATTCTTATGACAAGTTAGTTGCTAAATATGATAAAGACGGAGGCGAGAGTCCTGTTTTTGCAGTTACAGAAGAATTTAATATGTTAGGTATTAAATTTGAAAAAGAAATCGAAAATAACGAACAAGTTATTATGGGACATTGGCAAGGATGGTGATAGATAGTGAATGGTGGGACAGCAGTATTAGTCAAAAGCGGTAGATCTAACTATGGTAGTGGATTTAACATTAACTTATATGTTTATCATAAACAAGTCTATCAAGATATAGCCAATAACTACACTAGAGTTGGTTTAGGAATGTATGTTCAAACACCAGGAACAAATTATACGATTGCATGGACTGATTTTGGTTCTTATATTGGAATTAGTGGTGTAGGAACAAATAATTTTTCAGCAGGAGTTAAATACCAAGGTGGAACTATTTGGCTTATTACCAATCAGGAATTTAATGTTTATCATAATTCAGATGGTACAAGATGGATAGATATTATATGGTCTTGGGGAGTTAATTCATCTTGGGGACAATTCGTTAAACCTAGTGGTAGTTTTGGAACAGGATTAAATAGAATACCAAGAACATCATCAGTATCATGTACTGATTTTAATATCGGTAGTGCAGCAACAATAAATATTAATAGAAATTCAAGTTCATTTACTCATACGTTAACTTATTCATTTGGTAATCAATCGGGAACGATTGCTGATAGGACTGGAGCCACTAGTATTGGATGGCAAACGCCAACATCATTATTCTCACAAATACCAAATGTAACAAGTGGTTGGGGAACAATAACTTGTTATACATATTCAGGTGATACTTTAATCGGTACATCGACATGTAGATTTAATGCTTATGTTGTTAATAGTAATCCTAGTGTATCAGTATCAATAGTTGATACAAATACAAAAACAAAAAATTTAACAGGTGACGAAAATAAACTTGTTAAATATTATAGTAATGCAAAAATTACTATAAATGCGACCGCATTAAACTCATCATCTATCAAAAGTTATTCTATAAAATGTGATGATGGTAAAAGTTCTACATCATCATCCGCAACATTTAATAAAGTTGAAAGTGGTAAGTTTACAATTGTGGTAACAGATAGTAGAGGACTATCGACAACTCTAAACGTTTCTAAAACGTTGATAGACTATATCAAATTGGCCTTTACAGACGTAAAAGTTAAGAGAGAGTCATCTACATCGTCAAAAGTATATTTAACTTATACAGGGCAGTATTTTAGTAAATCATTTGGTGAATTATTAAATACATTATTAGTTCGTTATAGAACTAGAATAAAAAATGGAACTTGGAGTGCATATAAAGAATTAAATCCAACAGTTAATGATAAAACTTTTTCACAATCCAATTTCTTAATTGGCAGTGATTTTTCATATCATAATAATTATGAATTTGAAATTGTCGCATCTGATAAATTAATAAGTGATAGTGAAACACTTATTAAAAGAGATATTAAAATGGGTGAGGGATTATTTGAAATAAGAAAAGAATTATTTGGTATTCATGGAACGCTTGAATCCGATTCTAAACCGTTAACTCAAAAGGATCTAAATAGTTGTATTTCAAGAACATATTTTGCAACATGTATAAAATGTCATAATACACCGAATAATAGCGAATTTGGTTATTTACTTAATATATCGAGAAATGGAACAGATGAAAGAGAATTGTATAACAAACAATTCTTTTTTGATGGAACGACTAACGATATTTATGTAAGAACTATGAATAATAAGTCTTGGTTAAGTTGGATAAAAGTATAGGAGGATAGAAAAATGCTTATAGAATTTCCTAGAGGCGATTATAAATCGCTATCGATTACTATTACCGGTTATGCGGGAAAAATTGAAGAATTGTATTTTACAGTAAAAGAAAATGCTAATTCTAGTAAAGTTGTTTTGCAAAAGAAAATCGGTGATGGAATCGAATATTCAGATGAAATCAAAAAGTATGTTTTAAAGTTTGAACCTAGCGATACAGACAATTTAGAAATGAATAAAATATATGGCTTTGATTTTGAGGTTTTAGCAGAACATAAAAAACTAAAAAAAACTTTTACAGGGCAATTTTACTTAACAAGTGAATATACCCATACGAAAGATGAGGTGGAGTAAATGGAAGATCTTAATTTATCATTCGATGATATGGAGTTTTATAAAGGTACAAGTTTCTATGTAGCAGGTGCATGGAATAAAACAACAGAGTATCATAATAACTCAAGTAGGATTGATGTAGTATCTCATAATGGAAATTCCTACATGGCTCTAAAAAATAACACAAATGTTGAGCCTGGGACAGATGCAACGATGTGGCAAATAATGGCAGTTGCTGGAGATGCTGGAACAATTGAAGTTGGAACAGTTGAAACAGTAGCACCAGGACAAAAAGCAGCAGTTACAAATGTAGGAACAGCACATAAAGCAAAATTAAATTTCAAAATACCAAAAGGTGAAGATGGAGTAACCGAAATTACTAATTTAGATGAATTAGAAAAGTTTATTTATTATGGTGTAAGGCGTAGAGTAGAACAAAATAGTTCAAGTGCTTGGGAAAGAATAGGAGCATCAGTTGGAAAAGTTGCTAATGCTACTAAAAATGGCGATTCAGTAACTAATGATTTTGATTCTATTTATCCATGGTCTGATATCATCACATGTAATTTAGATCCTAGCACAAATGAAATAAAAGCATTTATGGGCGATCCTACATTTGATTTTACAGGTCAAAATGGCGAAGTAATGACTCGTATTCCTTTATTTTATTGGAAACATTATTTAAAAGATGGATATGAATACATTTTGATTTCAAGACATAATCTGGCTGATTTTACAAAAAGTGATGAGTTTTTTATTGGAAGATATATTTCTAGTTATGATGGAACAAAATTACATAGTGTAACTGATAAAGTTCCAGAGGTATTAAGAAATATTAGTTCATTTAGAGCAGCATCTCGTGCTGTAGGCGAAAATTGGTGTCAATTGGATTATCATTATTTTTTATTACAAATGTTGTACTTAGTTGAATATGCTGATTATAATTCACAAAGCAAGTTAGGAAATGGCTTGTGTACTTTTAGATTGACAGATAATGATAAAGCCTTACTGGCAGAAAAAAATGTTAATAGAATTATTATTGAAACGGCTCGTGCAAATGCTTTTGTGATAGGGCAACAAGTTAGTATCGGAGTTAATGCCGCATGGAATTGGAGTGTTGCTAAAAATAGAACCATAACAAAAATAGAAGATTATAATAGCAACAATATAGTGGGGAAGGCTATTTATTTTGATGGTGATCCCGTAAATATTGATATTGGTAACAATATATGGACAACAGGTCAAAAATCGGGACAGTGTGATTCTTTAGGAATGAAATCAGGGTGCTTGTCAAACGATGGTAAACATGCTATAATCTATCGAGGTATTGAGAATATATTTGCAAATGTTTATCAGTTTGTTGATGGCATAAATTTGAAAGATTATCAGGCTTATGTGTGCACTAATCCTAATGAATACGTTTCCGATAAATTTGATGAACCATATAAGAAGTTGGGCTATATGTGTTTTAAACCGGGGGAAGGTGCCACTGGAACTAGTATTAGTGGGTATGGAAAACAGCTTGGTTTTGATAACATGAATCCATTATTTTCCTTGCCTACTGAAATTGGTGGTTCTTCTAATACATATTTATGTGATTATGCTTCAATTGAAAAAGGTAACAGAATTGCCTTTGTCGGCGGTTGTTTTAGTGATGGCTATAGCGGTGGGTTGTTCCGTTGGAGTCTTAGCGACAATTCCAGTAATAGCAATTACTATATCGGAGGTCGTCTTCTTAAATACTAGATTAAACGGGGGAATGGGGGCGGTCAGCCCCCAAAAATAATAAAAGTTCGACGTAAGTCGAAAATTCATAAAATTTTTTTGTGAAGTTAGTAAATAACATTATAGGGATTTGATATGTAGACCCGGGTTTTTTCTTGCTTTTTTGTTTTTTGCCTTTGTCGGCGGTTATTATAATGATGGAAATAACGATGGGTTGTTCCGTTGGAATCTTAACAACAATTCAAGTAATAGCAATTACAATATCGGAGGTCGTCTACTTATATAAAAATAAAATTTATTACATATCATTTTCCTTGCCACTTGGCAAAAATTAGTCGTTCTAGGCTGGATTAGTAGGTTTATATCCAAAAAGGAAAATTCTCGAAAGTCTGGTAGACAAATATAAGAATCAAAGGAAAAATCAAAATGAAAAGAGTAGGTAATATTTACGGTAAGATAATAAGTCTAGGTAATCTTGAATCTGCTATAATGCATGCTTCTAAAGGAAAAAAAGGTAGAAAAGTAGTGGAAAAAATACTTGATTCGCCTACATATTATGCATTACAAATTCAAAAAATGTTAAAAGAACATACTTATGTGCCTTCGCCATATATTGAAATGAAGATTCATGATGGTGTAAGAAAAAAAGAAAGAATAATCTATAAGCCACAATTTTATCCTGATCAAGTTATTCATTGGGCTTTGATGCTTCAATTAGAATCAGTTATTAAAAAAGGAATGTATGAACTTTGTTGTGCTTCTATAAAGGGACGAGGTTTATTATATGGTAAAAAGTATATTGATAAAATTTTAGTAGATGATCGTAAATATACCAAATATTGCTTGAAACTTGATATTAAAAAGTTTTATCCATCTATAGACAAAGCTATTCTTAAAGATAAATTTAGAATTAAAATTAAAGATAAAGAAACCTTATGGTTAATTGATTCAATAATAGATAGTTCTGATAACGGCATCCCGATTGGAAATTTCACTTCTCAATGGTTTGCTAATTTTTATTTACAGGATTTAGACCATTTTATTAAAGAAGAATTGAAAGTTAAATATTATGTCCGCTACATGGATGATATGGTTTTATTTTCTAATAATAAAAAAGAGTTACATAAGATAAAAATAAAAATCGATGAATTTTTGGATAAAGAGCATTTAGTAATTAAAGAAAATTGGCAATTATTTAAAACCGATAGTAGGCCATTAGATTTTTTAGGTTATCGTTTTTATAGAGGATATACAACTTTAAGAAGAGGAAATTTTTTAAGAATCAAGAGGAGAGCAAAAAAAATATCAAAAAAAGAAGAACTTAACTTTCACGATGCGGCTGCTATGTTATCTTATGCTGGGTGGTTGAAACATTGTGATTCATACAATTATCAGCAAAAATATATCAAGCCGTATATCAATTACAATAAATGTAAGGAGGTCGTTAGTAATGAAAGTAAAAAGCGACAGACTTCCTCAAAATGATTTTGAAATCAATAATATTCAAGACAACACGTGCGATGTTGTCTTTTTTGATATTAAAAATCATAGAGAGGAAAAAGATGAAAACGAAAATATATCATACGAATATGATGCATACACTATCAAAACAACTTATAGAAGCACATTAGGGGCTGATATAAGCAAAAATTACGAAAAATGGTACAATTATGCTATCCAGTATGAAAAAGATGTTTTAGCAACAGAAATAAGGGCGAAAAGAAACGAATTATTGAATGAAAGCGACAAAGAACTGGCTATTGACAGATTTTCATTTGAATTTCCCGAAGAAATAACAATGTTAAACATCTTACAAGTAATCAAAAGTTTTTTCTCTATTTTATCAAGTATAACTAATGGTAAATGGGCTAAATATCGTCAGCAATTAAGAGATATTACTAAACAGGAGGGATTTCCATATAATGTCGAGTTCCCTAAAAAGCCCACAGATAATGAATAATGGATACCATTATTGTAACGGCTATTACGACTGTTGGAGTTGTAATAACAACTCTTATTCAAAGTTCTAATGCACGAAAAAAGGATAATATAGAGGCGAAATTAGATAATATCAGAAAACAATTTAATGACAAAATAGATTCATTGAAAGAAAACTTAAATCAAGAAACACTAGCAAGATGTAAAGCAGATTTAGTTTCATTAATGTCAAAAATTAAAAATGGTTATACCCCAACAGTAGAAGAAAAATTAATATTACATGAATCAAAGAAAAAGTATAACGATCTAGGTGGAGATAGTTATGTTGATGAAATGTTTGATAATTTAGTGAAAGAAGGTAAGATATAATGGATACTTTTCTAACCTGGAAAGTTCTACTAACATTTAGTGGGTTAGTAGGAGCAGTCTACATGGTCGTTGAATTCACAAAAGAAATAAAGTTTATAAATAAAATTCCAACTAAATATTGGAGTTTTTTTATTGCAGCATTTCTAATAATGATGACCAATGTTGTTACAGGAACATTTAATTATAAAGACATAATTCTTTATTTCTTAAATGCAATTGCAATTAGTTTAAGTTCTAATGGTCTTAATGACTTTAATAAGGGCAAAAAAAAAGAAACACCGACTGATAATAAAACAGAAGAATAAACAAGGTAGAAAAGAGGGACAACCCTCTTTTTTATATATTCCATAAAGAAGGAGAGTGAAAAAATGGAAGAAGAAAAACAAGTCATAGAAGTAGAGTATGACAAAGATTTAGTTGAAGAGTATAAAAACAACTATATCATGGAGGAAGATGGAATTGGTGCTGATCCAGATACAACACCTTATGGAGAACAAACTACTTTCAATACTGATTCTAAAGAGGATTTATTTGATCCAGAAGATTCTATAGTAGAGGAGGTTGAATAATATGGGTAATGTCAGAACTACAAGGCCTACAGCTGGAAATAAATATTTTATCAGACAAGCTAATGGTGGGTATTCTACATGTATTCAAGGAAAGCCAACAGATTCTCAATGTAATGTTTTGGCTAACTGTGTAGGATATGTATGTGGGGCTTATAATGAACAAGAAAATCTAGGATATGAAAAATATCACTTAAATTGTAATGCTGAAAACTTTATTGAAAGAGCCATAGCAAGTGGTTTATCAGTAGTTAAAACTCCAGTAAAAGGTGGTATCATGGTATGGCAAAAAGGAGCAACTTTAAATGGCTCTGATGGAGCTGGTCATGTTGCTATAGCCTTAGAAGATGGAGGTCATAAATATGCTCAGTCTGGCTATGGAAGTTCAACTCCATTCTGGATAATTACAACTGATAATAAAAATGGTAGATATGGATTATCAAGTGGTTATACATATAGAGGTTGTATTGCTCCAAAAGGTTGGAAACCTAGCTTGCCACCAACTCCTAGTAGTGATATAGCTAATAAATCTGTAGATGAATTAGCTAAAGAAGTTATCAATGGTAAATATGGAAATGGTGATGCTCGTAAAAATGCTCTAGGTTCTAGATATAGTGAAGTTCAAAAAAGAGTTAATGAAATATTATCTGGTAATAAACCAGCAACACAGCCAACTCCAGCACCAGCTCCTAGTGTAGATATTTTAACATTAGTTAAAAAGACTATAAGAGGAGATTTTGGTAATGGAAGTGCAAGAAAACAAGCCTTAGGCTCTAATTTTTCAGCAGTTCAAAAGCAAGTGGATCTTAACTATCAACATGGCACTACACGTTGGGATAATATTAAATTATATTAAAAAGGTAACGACGTTTATGTCGCTACCTCTTTTTTTTTGCTTTCAAATCCTCAATTGCATTTCTTATAAATTGTGTTTGAGTAATACCTTCCTTGGCTAACAATTTGTCAAGTTCTTCTTTTTCTTCTTTTTTTAAATTAATTTTAAGTGGTGAATAGTGCTTTTTTTTATATTCATTTACATATTCACTCTGATTGAATTTTTTTTTGTTCATAATCCCTCCTATATACTATGATTGCATTTATTATTTTATTAGTATATAATAATTAGTGAGGAGGAATTAATCCTCTCTCACTAATAGGATATTTCCGTTTTTGAAGATTACGGCAAATCCTAATTCGTAAAGTTGGTATGCTGTTTCAAGGCTCATATCAACTTTTTCAATTTGTAACATTTTCTCACCTCCCTCATTACATATTAAGTATATCACATTGGGGGGACAATGTCAATAAGATTTTTTTTTAAAATTATGTTATAATTGTATGTATTAATTTTGTGAGCAGGTGATAAACAATATGAAATGGAAAATAGGAAATATAGAAATTAAAAATCAAATAGTGTTAGCTCCTATGGCTGGGATATCAAATCCTTCTTATATGAAAATATGTGAGGAAATGGGAGTAGGATATGCAATTACTGAGTTATTAAGTGCTGAGGCAATAGTAAGAGAAAATAAGAAAACTTTGGAAATGTTAAACGGTATTGATAAACTTAATATTCCAGTTGCTATTCAAATATTTGGTTCTGATGCCGCTACAATGGCAAAAGCAGCACAAATAATAACTAATTTACACCAAAAAGTATTGATTGATATTAATATGGGGTGTCCAGTTCCTAAGGTAGCGATTAAAAATCAAGCAGGGAGTGCTCTTCTAAAAAACCCAGAAAAGATTAAAAGAATAGTATCCTCTGTTGTTAAAGCTGTAAGTGTTCCCGTGACAGTTAAAATCAGAGCCGGTTGGGATAATGAGCATATTAATGCCGTAGAAGTGGCTAAAGTCTGTGAAGAAGCCGGAGCAAAAGCCATAGCAGTACATGGTAGAACAAGGTCTCAAGGATATTCGGGAACAGCCGATTGGTCTATTATTAAGAAAGTTAAAGAAGCGGTATCAATTCCGGTAATCGGTAATGGAGATGTAACTAGTTGTTATCTTGCTAAAAAGATGCTTGATGAGACTAATTGCGATGCTGTAATGATTGGGAGGGGACTACTTGGTAATCCGTGGCTGATTAGAGATTGTGTTAATTATCTAGAGAAGGGTGAAGAACCCAAGATAGTTACTAATCAAGAGAAAATAGAAATGATGAGATATCATTATAAGTTATTATGTGAAGATACCAATGAAATAAGTGCATCCCTAGAAATTAGAAGTCATATTTTATACTATTTAAAAGGGATGCCTAAGAGTAAGGAAATGAAGAATAAGATTTGTACTTGTAAGAGCAGTAAAGAGATATTTGCTTGTTTAGATGAATATGAAAACTACTTAAAAGAAAAGGATGAATTAGAGTGAAGAAGTTAAATATTATATATGAAGATAAAGAAATTTTAGTAGTTAATAAGCCTAGTAAATTATTAACGGTAGGGACTGATAAAGAGCGGGAGAGAACTTTATATCACGAGGTTAGAGAGTATCTTCATAAGAAGAATCAAAAAGTCTTTGTTGTTCATCGATTAGATAAAGATACTTCAGGAATTGTTTTGTTTGCTAAGAATCCAAGATTAAAAGAGTTATTACAAAGAGATTGGTTAAGATATACTAGAGAATATAGAGCAGTGATAGAAGGTAAACTTCCAAAGATTAAGGATACTTTAAGATTCTATTTACAAGAAGATAAGAATCATCATGTATATGTTAGTGATAAAGGCTTATCTAGTGTTACGGAGTATGAAGTATTAGATACTAATAAGACTCAAAGTCTAATAAGTGTAAGGATTAAGACCGGAAGAAAGAATCAAATAAGAGCTAGTCTTGCTTATATAGGTAATCCAATTGTTGGGGATAAGAAGTATGATGCGAAGATTAATTCTTTAAGCCGTTTGGGGTTACATGCTAATAGATTAGTAATTAAGCATCCTTTGACAAATAAAGAAATGACTTTTACTTGTGATGCTCCAACTCAGTTTTATCTGGGGTTCGAAAAATATAAAAGATAAGGAAGTTTTTTTGTATGGCTAATATTAATGATTTGTTAAATTTATTTTCGGGAGAAATGGAGAAAAAGGCTCTTGCTGAGGCTTATAATTTTGCTATTAGTAAAAATAGAGATATGGCAGATGGCTTTTTTTCGGCAATATATTTTTTTAAAATGGCTAATCCTAAAATTCAATTAGTTTATAATAGTGGTATATCTTCTTCATATTATTTAGCCTCTTCTAATACGGTTTATTTAAAGAATCCATATGATTTATTTCATGAATTTACCCATTTGTTATCTTTTAATTATAGTAATGGGGATGTTCCTGATGAGTATTATACTTTTAAAAGAGCTTTTTTAGCTGATAATCATAGTACGAGTTTAATTATGGAACTTTTGAAAATTTGTAAAGAAATAGAATTAGATGAATTACTTCAGAATTTTATTCAAGCTAAAAAAGATGGTGATATTAATAATTATTCATTGAAATCAAATCCTAAGACAATTAATCGTTCTTCTACAAAGATATCTAGTACAGTATATAAGATTGAAGACATAATAGATGCCATTTACAGTGGAAAAGCCCTTGATGGTGGGGTTGTGTATATTAAAGATAGCAATACTATTGTTGAAAAAGCTCCTAAAATGACCGCTGGACATGGCGAAAGTTATTATCAAAATTTAGAAGTTAGGCAATTTGAGGAAATAATGGCTAATTATATGGATATTAAGTTAACTGATCCTAATAATAAGTTATTTTCAACTTTAAATATTATTCTAGGGGAAGAATTTGTGGCATTTTTAGATAAAAGATGTAATGATATATGTTTTAATTTATTGAATCATGATTATATGAATAATATATCTTTATAATAAGAATAAATTTTGTTTTAGAAAGAAGAAATTATGAGAAGAAAAAAATGGTGAGTTTTAATTCACCATTTTTATAAAGCTTAAAATAGAATATTATTATATGAAGAAAGATTGGGTTTACAATAAAAAAACAGTCTAGAAGACTGTAATTAACATAAATGGCGCCTGATGTAGGACTCGAACCTACGACCTAACGGTTAACAGCCGTGCGCTCTACCGACTGAGCTAATCAGGCATCAATTACTAGTTAATTATATCCCTATTTAAGCCTATAAGTCAATATAAAATTAACTAGTTTCAGAAAAAAGTTTAATGCAATTTACCAATTGATAACTTTTGGCGCGTGAGCGTAGCCAGAAAAGTTCTTTTTGGCTAGTAATAAAGTTTTATTTTGACTTTGTTCTCTTTTTGTTGTTAATTCATCGCGATGTGTATTAATATTAATTCCAGCAAAAGTCATACCTAAAGAAGATTTGATAATTCCAATAATCATATTTCTTGGATAATCTTTAGAAGTCTTTAGAATCTCTAGACTATCAGGATTTAAAGTATTTAGTTTAAGATTAGATATTTCTCTATTTTTAATATGATTATTCTTATATAAAGTAACATCGGTAATCTTTACTTCGTAATTAGTATGATCTTTACTACGGATTTCTATGGCGATATTCATAATACCATAAGTAAGATAATTAATTTTAATTTCCATAATATTTTCACTTCCCCTCGGGACTTCTTATTTTAACAGAATTATTTTTGATTGTCTAGATACTAGTTTTCTTGTATAATATTTTTGGTGAATTAAATATGGAAGAGAAAAATATAAGCTTTTTAGAAAGATATGCAGAGAATTTAGTAGATAGGGATTATATTACTGATCCGGCGATTGGTAGAGAAGAGGAAATTAAACAGATGATTTTAATTCTTTTGACACCGGAGAAATCTCCTCTTTTAGTAGGTAAAGCTGGGATTGGTAAGACGGCGATTGTTGAAGGACTTGCTTATCGGATTAAGAATAACATGGTTCCTAATGCGTTATTTGGGTATGATTTATTTAAACTTAATGCTTCTTCAATTATTGGGGATTATGAGATTGCTGGGCAAAAAGAGACAAGAGTAGATGTTTTAATAAAAGAGCTTGCTAAAAGAGAAAAGACTATTGTTTTTATTGATGAGACACATTTGCTTATTAAAGGAAATGATAGTGAGTCAGGAATGGACTTAGCTAATATCTTTAAAGCAGGATTAGACCGTGGGGAAATTAAGATGATAGGAGCTACTACAACGGAAGAGTATGAGCAATATATTATAAGAGATAGGGCTTTCTTAAGAAGATTTCAAAAAGTTGATGTTAAGGAAGCAGACAGACAAACGACTATTAAGATTTTGATGGGAACTCTTCCAAAGATTGAAAAGCAAATGCATTTAGTTATGCCTTATACGGATTTTATTAAAGAGAAGATATTTGCTTTTATTGTGGATATGACGGATGAGTATAAAAGAATCTATGAGATTTCTTCGAGATATCCTGATATTTGTTTAGCTATTCTTTCTAATGCTTTTAGTTATGCTTTATTTGATAATACAAAAGAAGTTAGACTTAAGCATATTTATGAGGCTATTTGTAATACGAAGAGTGTTTATGAAGATTCCTTAAAGAAAGATATAGAGAAGTTTAAAGTAGAATTTAAAGATATAGCTTTAGAAGAAGGGTTAGATTTTAATAATATATAAGAAAAAACTGATTACAAGATATCGTAGTCAGTTTTCTTTTGATTATTTATTTCGACAGAGGAAGTATCAGTGGGAGATTGGGTTTCAGGAGTGGTTAAGACTTCTTCTAAGTTACCACTAATATTATTTATGACTTTGGCATCTTCTTCTTCTTTTTTCTTAGTTTTACCTAGTAGGGCATCTTTTAGTTCTTGTTCATCTTCCCCAAAGTCGCTTTCAACATCAATTATTTGGACAATTTCATCGAAGGTAGTATCACCACTGATAACTTTTTCTAAGCCATCTTGTAAAAGAGTAACGGTATGTCCTTTATCATAGACCATTTTACGTAAGTGTTCTTTAGTGGCATTATTGACGATGGCGTCCCTGACATCTTGGTTTAACATTAAGACTTCATGGATGGCAATACGACCCATAAAACCATTGATACAATGTTTACAACCGACAGCTTCATATACTTCACTAACATCTAGTCCGAGGGCTAATTTAAAGACGGTTTTTTCATAGATGGTTACAGGGCGAGCCTTACGGCATTTAGGACAGAGCTTTTTGGCTAGTCTCTGGGCAATAACCCCGGTAAGAGCTGACCCTAAAAGGTAACGTTCAACATCCATATCTAGTAGACGTTCAATGGTATTAAGAGCATTATTGGTATGTAAGGTTGATAATACTAAGTGACCAGTAATAGAGGCACGAACGGCAATACGAGCGGTTTCATCATCACGAATTTCTCCAATCATTATAACATCGGGGTCTTGACGTAAGATACTACGTAAGGCGGCCGCAAAAGTTAAGCCAATTTCACTCATAACTTGAACCTGATTTAGACCGGGCATTTTCATTTCGACGGGATCTTCAACGGTAATAATATTAGTATCAACACGATTAAGTTTTTGTAACATTGAATAAACGGTGGTTGATTTACCGGAACCAGTGGCCCCGGTTACTAAGATAATCCCATTGGGAACGTTTATCATTCTTAAGACTTTATCATAATTAATCTTTGATAGACCAATGGTATCTAGACCGGCTAAACTTCTGGAGTAGTCTAAGATACGGATAACTATTTTTTCACCATCAACGATAGGTAAGGCAGAAACACGCATATCTAAGGGGACATCATTATGAGTCATTTTAATAGCGCCATCTTGAGGAAGTCTTGTCTCGGTAATATTCATTCCGGAAATAATCTTAATACGAGTAGCTAAATTTTTCTTTACACTAGCAGGAACTTTAGCATATAAAATTAAATCTCCATCGACACGAATACGGACATTTAAAACATCAGGAGTAGGGTCAAAGTGAATATCTGATGCTCTTTTTTCGACCGCATCATTAATCATCTTATTGACTAAATCAACAACGGGAATTTTATCATATTCAAACTCTGTAAAGACATTATTAATCTTGGGAGTATTGTCTTCTTGGGTAAATCTTAGATTACCATCATCTAAGACATCAACAACAGTACTTGTTTTATTATTTGTATCCATTCTTACCAATCCTTTATTCTAACTATTCAAATTATACTATAAAAATAATCTTCTTACAATAAAAATTCTTTTTACTAAAGGTAAAATAGCAGATAAATTAAGATTTAAGAAAAACTTTTCTGGTACTTGAAAAACCACAAAATATTGTTGACAAATAAGATAAAGATGCTAGAATATAAGACCTAAAGTTTAAAAACAAGAGGGATGTTTATGGAATATAAAATACCTAAGACAACGCTAAGAGCATTCGTTGATTTATTAAAGAGTTTAGGAAGAAATCTAGCTAATTTAGAAGTTCTTTTGAGTAGTAAGCTACAAGAGATTAGTTATTCTTTTTTAGGGGCTTCTAAGGATCAGGATACATCGGAATATCAAAGAAATTATGAACTTTTTAGTAAGAGAATTAAGGGTACTAGAGAGTTAGAAAATTCGATTGAGGGGTTAATTTATAATTTATCTTCTGCGGATAAGAAGTATATTGATAATTTTGATGCGATTATGGCTTGTGTAGGGACTAATAATGTGTTTTTTACGATGTTAGTAATAGATATTCTAAGAAATAATGTTTCTTTAGGAAATTTTGATAAGTATAATATGGAAAGAGAAAAGATTTTAGTATCTTGTTTTGATGGATATCTTCTAAAAGAAGGGGCGAGGGATTTATTTATCTCTAGTTATAAAGAATATCTTAAGAGTGGGCATGATTATTTAGAGTTTATCAATGGGACGAGGGTTGATAAAAAGATAATGGATAAACAACTTCATGTAGTAGAGGCTAGCACTTTAGAACTTCCTAAGATGTATGAAATCTATGTAAAGAGTAATGATTATAAAAAAGAGTATGTTTCTAATAAGACTAAGGCTTATACTAAGGAAAATAAAGTCTATGATTATATTAAAGGTAGTGAGATTAAAAAATTATGTAGTCCTAAAGAATTTAAGAAGATTTTAGATAGTGAAGGTTATGGGGATAGTGCTGTTAATAATATGCTTCTTAGAATGATAAATGCTATTATGATAAGTCCTTTAAAGAATAATTTAGTAAGAGAATCTTTATATAGGGAATACCAAGAGAAGTGGGATTATATTATAGAAAATAAAGATAATTATCTAGGAATAGATTTATCCTATATATATGAGTTATTCTATACAGTTCCAGGAATAGATATCCTAAATAATATGGGAATAGGTTACCGGGGATATGGTTTAGAAAAAGAGGATATAGATGAGTTAATGAGGGATGCTATAGATTGTGTTTATAACCATCTAAGAAAAGAAAATAAGACTTTTTGTTTAAAAAAATAGTGAAATTATTTAAAAATATGTGTGATGAGGGGTAAAGTGTGCTAATATAATTTATACAGGAGGATGTTATGGAATTAACAAAAAGAGAAAAAGAGTTATTAATTATTTATAAAGCATTTTATGGGAAGAATTTTGATCCTTTAGATATAGATGCTACCGATAATTTTCAAAATATGTATTGCATTTTGGAGACTATTCCAGCAGATTTTGGGACTGAGGTTGTCCATTTAGGGGATTTTGTATTTGATCCTAAAGGGGTATATTCTAGTAAGTTAGATGATGAACTTGCTTTAATTAGTCAAGCTAGTGAAGAGGTAAGAGATTTTAATAATAGTATTAAGATTGATTATTTTATGCCAGTTACAGCTTCGGCTTTAAGACCTGATGTTGATTTATCTAGTGATCAGGGAATTATAAGTAATTATGATTATGCTTTATTTGCTAGGGCTTGTTTATTTGCTAAATATGGGGTGTCTAGTAAGGAGTTAGAGAATTTCTTAGATAATGATGAGTTTGTGATTAAGGATGAGATTAAGGGTAGTAGAAATATTCGTCTTAATGATTATATTATTTCTATTTTAAAAAGCTATGGGGTTGTTAAGGATTATTCTAATCTTAAAGAGATGGATGGCTCTTTTAAAGAAGATTTAGATAGTTTAAGTTCTAAAGAGAAGGAAGTCTTAAGAAATTATTATTTATTCTATGGGAAATATTATGATCCTAAGGAAGCTAATCGCTTGGATAATGCTTTAAATGCTTATTGTATTTTACAGATGATACCATCTAGTGTAGGGTGTTTGGTTGATAATTATTATCCTTTTAGGAAGAGTAATATTATAGATAGAGTAGAGTCTATAGAGTTAGAGAAAGTTTTAGAGGGATTAGATTCTAAGAGTAAGGATATTATTGAGTATTATAATAATGTTAGTATGGATAAAATACCTTTTAGTAAGACTTTATTGGAGAAGGGAATTGCGTCTACTGATATGATAGGGAGAGTGGCTAATACTTGTTTATATATTTATAATAATCCGGAGAAAACTTGTGATGAAGTATTAGAATACTTATATGATTTAGATATTGATGATGGGTATTTAAATAATACGGATGATAATATAAATAAAGTGATTGTTAATATTTTGGAGAGGTATGGAATTATTAAACATCGTTTAGGAGAGGTTCATACTGACTCTAAAGATAATGATAAGAAGAAAAATGAAGGTTTAGTTAAAAGATTAGTTAAAATTTTTGGTGGACAAAAGTAAAAGATTCCTTTATAATATCACTTAGATATGAGGAAGAAGAGGAGTATTACCATAATCTTTTATAGAGAGCTTGTGGATGGTGAAAACAAGTAAGGATTGGTAAGAAGGTTGCTTTGGAGTATAAAACGTTACTTCGCGTTAAGAAGAAGAGTGTATGATTAGTCATAAAATAAGGTGGTACCGCGATAATTCGTCCTTATATTTATGGCTTTTTTGTTTTTAGAAATGAGGTATAGATATGTTAGAGACCAAGTATAATCATTTGGATGTAGAAGAAAAAAAGTATGATAATTGGAAGGAAAAGGGATATTTTAAGAGTGGTAATACGGATAAATTACCTTATTGTATTGTTATTCCTCCTCCTAATGTAACGGGTAAACTTCATATAGGGCATGCTTATGATACGGCTATTCAAGATGTTATTATTAGATATAAGAGATTACAAGGATATGATGCCTTATGGTTACCAGGAATGGATCATGCCGCAATTGCAACAGAAGCGAAAGTTGTTAAGAGACTAAAAGAACAAGGACTTGATAAGAGAAGTATTGGCCGAGAAAAATTTTTAGAGGCTTGCTGGGATTGGACCCGTGAATTTGGGGGCAATATTCGTAGTCAATGGGCTAAACTTGGTTTATCTGTTGATTATAGCAAAGAAAGATTTACTCTTGATGAAGGGTTAAATAAAGCCGTCATTAAGACTTTTGTGGATTACTATAAGAAAGGTTTAATTTATCGCGGGGAGAGAATCATTAACTGGGACCCTGTAGCTATGACGGCTTTGTCAACTGAAGAAGTTATTTATAAAGAAGATAAGGGGGCCTTCTATCACCTAAAATATTACGTTGAAGGAGAGGAACGTTACTTAGAAGTGGCAACGACTCGTCCGGAAACTTTATTTGGGGATACGGCTGTAGCCGTTAATCCAAATGATGAAAGATATAAGGACTTACACGGTAAAAAAGTTATTGTTCCAGTGGTTAATCGGGTTGTACCAATTGTCTTAGATGAGCATGCTGATCCGGAGTTTGGAACGGGTGTTGTTAAGATTACTCCAGCCCATGATCCGAACGACTATGAAGTTGGCTTAAGACATAATTTACCTAGAATAGTTTGTATGAATAAAGATGCGACGATGAATGAAGTTTGTGGGAAATACCAAGGTTTATCAAGGGAAGAATGTCGGAAAGTGTTAGTCGAGGACTTAAAAGCCGCTGGATTACTTATAAGTGTTGAAGAAATTACCCATAATGTTGGGCATTCCGAAAGAACTGATGCGGTTGTTGAACCTTATCTTTCAAAACAATGGTTTGTTAAGATGCGTCCTTTAGCCGATAGAGTTTTAGAAAATCAAAAGAATAAAGATACTAAAGTTAATTTTATTCCCCCTCGTTTTGAGAAGATTATGAATCACTGGATGGAAATTACCTATGACTGGTGTATTTCTCGTCAGTTATGGTGGGGACACAGAATTCCGGCTTGGTATCGTGGGGAAGAAGTATATGTTGGCGAGACAGCTCCCGAGGGTGAAGGTTGGGTTCAAGATGAAGATGTCTTAGATACTTGGTTTTCATCAGCTTTATGGCCTTTCTCAACTCTAGGTTATCCAGAAAAGACGGAAGACTTTAAAAGATATTTTCCTACGGATTGTTTAGTTACCGGGTATGATATTATTCCGTTCTGGGTTAATAGAATGACTTTTCAGTCTTTAGAGCTTAATGGAGTTAGACCTTTTAAAGATGTTATTATCCATGGTTTAGTAAGAGATAAAGAAGGTCGGAAGATGAGTAAATCTTTAGGAAATGGGATTGATCCTATGGATATGATTAAGGTTTATGGAGCCGATAGTCTAAGATATTACTTAGTTACTGATTGTGCCTTTGGGACTGATTTACGTTTTGATGAAGAGAAATTAAAAGCTACTTGGAATTTTATTAATAAGATGTGGAATGCTTCACGTTTTGTCTTAATGAATATTGAAGATTTAAAAGAATTAGACTTTAGTAATCTAAAGAAGGAAGATAAATGGATTTTAACGAAGTTTGAGAGGGTTTTAGATAGTACGATTAAACATATGGATAAGTATGAGTTTAATCTAGTAGGTAGTGAAATCTATAACTTTATCTGGGATGATTTTTGTTCAAATTACATAGAAATGGCTAAGTTTAGTAGCAGTGATATTATAACTAAGAGTGTCTTATATAAAGTTTTAGAAGGAATAATTAAGATTATGCATCCATTTATGCCTTTTGTAACAGAAGAAATCTATCAGAATTTACCATTTAAAGATAGTGATTCTATTATGGTAGCAGAGTATCCTAAGGTAGAGAAAGAATATATTTTTGATGAGGATACTAAGATGTTAGATAACTTATTAGAGTTTATTACTCTATTTAGAAATAAGAAGTTAGAGAATAATATTGGTAAAGATTTTGAAGTAGAGACTACTAATTTAGATAGTATTGCTATTAAGATGTTGAAATTAGATGATAAGATAGTATCTAAGAGTAATAAGAATACGAAGATTTTAGTAAGTATTAATGATATTAGTGCTTATATCTGTTATGATAATAAGATTAATAAAGAAGAGGTACTAAGTGAACTTACAAAGAAGAAAGATAGTCTAGAAGCAAGTATTAAGAGAAGAAATAATCTTTTGAGTAATGAAAACTATGTTAAGAAGGCTCCTAGTAATATTGTAGAAAAAGAAAGATTAGACTTAGAAAAAGAGACTAATATGTTAAATAATATCTTAAAAGAAATAGAAGAATTAGGCTAGTTATCACAAAAAATCTAAATAAAATACCACAAAAAGTCTAAATGAAATACCACAAATTATCTAAACGGAATAATAAAAGAAAAAAACTAGGGAATTATAGCGGTTAAGAAAGAGATATGCTATACTAAATAAAGATTAAAGAAAAGAGTGATTATATGGCAAATATAGTAAGAGATATAACAGATAGAGAAGTTGATTTTGCACAGTGGTATACTGATGTATGTAAAAAGGCTGATTTAGTTGATTATTCGAAAAATAAAGGTAGTATGATTATAAGACCTTATGGTTATGCTATCTGGGAGAATATGGTAAGTATATTAGATAAAGAATTCAAAAGATTAGGGCATCAAAATGTCCAGATGCCAATGCTTATTCCAGAGAGTCTTCTTAATATAGAAAAAGAACATGTAGAGGGGTTTGCCCCTGAGGTAGCATGGGTTACTTATGGAGGAGAGAATAAACTAGAAGAGAGAATGTGTATACGTCCTACTAGTGAGACTTTATTCTGTGATCATTTTAAGAAGATAGTTAATTCTTATCGAGATTTACCTATTCTTTATAATCAATGGTGTACGATTGTAAGATGGGAAAAGACTACTAGACCTTTCTTAAGAAGTAGAGAGATTTTATGGCAAGAAGGGCATACATTACATGCTACGGCCCAAGAAGCTAAAAATGAGACTTTACAGATGTTAAAAGTCTATGAAGATTTCCAAAGATATTATTTAGCAATGCCCGTTATTGTTGGGAAGAAGACCGAAAAAGAAAAATTTGCTGGAGCCGAAGATACTTATACTATTGAAGCAATGATGTGGGATGGAGTAGCATTACAAAATGGTACTAGTCATTACTTTGGTCAACACTTTGCTAAGGCTTTTGATATTAAATTCTTAGATAAAGATAATACTCTTAAGACTCCTTATCAAACTTCTTGGGGAGTAACAACAAGAATGATTGGGGGACTTATTATGACTCATAGTGATAATAATGGGTTAGTATTACCACCAAGAATAGCGCCTACTAAAGTAATTATTATTCCTATTGGAGATGTTAGTGATAAATTAAAAGAGATTACTTTAAGCTTAGATAATGCGGGTATTTCTTATAAAGTAGATAATAGTGATAAGACTCCCGGATATAAATTTGCGGATGCTGAGGTTAAAGGGTATCCTATTCGTTTAGAATTAGGAAAGAGAGACTTAGATAATGGGTTTACTACTATTGTAAGAAGAGATACTTTAGAGAAGATAAAAGTAGAAGACTTAGAAGGCTTAATAGGAATTATTAAAGATACTATGGATATTATGCAAAAAGAAATGTATGAAAGAGCTTTAAAGAGACGTGATAGTATGATTTATGAGGCTTCTACATATGATGAGTTTAAAGATATAGCTAAGAATAAGAATGGTTTTATCAAGATTACTTGGTGTGGTAGTATGGAATGTGAAGATAAGATTAAAGCTGATACGGGTTTAAAATCTAGATGTATTATTGGGGATAATGAGACTAGTATATGTCCAGTATGTGGAAAACCTTCTAAATACGATATTTATTTTGCTAAACAATATTAATAATTATTATTAAAGATTATCTTTATATGAGATAGTCTTCTTTTTTGAGTCTAAATAATAAAACTTTCATAGAGTATGTAACTCTATGAAAGCGATTTTTCGGTTACTATTTTTAACTTATACTTAAATTCTACCATAGGAAACGGTTATTTTAAACCCTAAAATAAGATTTTTAATTCTTTTTATAGTCAAATTTCTAGTCAGACAATATACTCTTAAAACTAGGTGAATACTGGGCTTGAAGAACTTTCATTTGGTCAAAAGATTGATTCTATTCTAGTCAAAATTGTAGTCAAAACAGGGCTTAAGCCCAGTATTCACCTATATATTTCATAGAGTTACATACTCTAGGAATACCAAATTAGGTGATATGGATATTATTTTTATTCTTTGATAGGCTATAAGTGTTGTGTATCATAGCTAGAAATGGATTATATTAATATGAAAAAGTTTAATAAAAATAAGTATTTAAAGAAATTAAGATTTAATAAGTATAAGAGATACTTATATATAGGGATACCTTGTCTATTAGTATTATTAATAGGAATATATTTTACTTATTCTAAATTCTTTGTATCAACTGAAGAAGAAGTTGTAAGAACAACTGTAGGAGATTTTATCTATGGAGATGTCGTAGTAGGAGCTTATATAGATGGAGAATACTCTAAGAGTTTACCAGGTAAATGGGATGGATATGCTGTAGATAAAGTGGTCTGTGATAATGGAGCAATAGGAGAATGGAATTATAGTAGGTGGGGGTTATTGACTACTAATGTTACACAAAGAAGTAAATGCAATGTTTATTTTATTCCTAAAGAGCTTAATGTAGCTGATTCAATAATGGCATCATTAGATAGCGATTCTAGTATGTTTGCAACAGATGACCCTGGGAAAAATATAAGATATATTGGTAAAGACCCCAATAATTATATTTATTTTAATTGTAATGATTATAATAATCAAACGGCTGATACTTGTGAAAAATGGAGAATAATTGGTGTATTTAATAATATAACTAAGGCAGATGGCTCTAAAGAAAATCTAGTTAAGATTATAAGAGCTGATTCTTTAGACAAATATTCTTGGGATTATAAAAAGAATGGAGTTGGAACTTCGATAAGTGATGATGAAGATTATGATTTTGGTTCGAATGACTGGAGTGATTCTCAGTTAATGATGATGTTAAATCCCATTAATTATTTAAAATCGGGTTATAAAATTTCTGGGGATGTAGTTTTAGACACTAATAATCAAGAAATATATAGTAAAATGGGTTCATATTATAATGGTACCAAAGGATGCAGACCTACCGAGATTGCAAGTGGGGAATCATTTAGTTGTACCGAAGTAGATTTTACCTCAACTGGCTTAAAAAATGATATAACAAGAAATGCCATTGAGAGCATTGTTTGGAATTTAGGCAGTAATGATGACAATACTTCTACTGCAAGTATGTACTACACAGCAGAAAGAGGAACAACCGTATATATGGGTAGACCAACTACTTGGATTGGCAAAATTGGATTAATGTATCCCAGTGATTATGGCTATGCTACAAGTGGAGGAACAACCAAAGATAGAGCAGCTTGTCTAGCAAAAGGACTTAATGGTTGGGGTTCCTCAGATTTTGTTGATTGTAAAGAAAATGATTATCTGTATAATTATAATGGAAAAGTTAATGGCTATTGGACATTAATGCCTCGCAACTACGGCAGTAGCACTTCTTATGTTATTGAAATTCGTTATTATGATGGCAATTCAAATGCTTTTCCACCTCGAGGATATAATGGCGTCAATCCAACCCTTTTCCTTAAATCAAATATTTCTATCAAATCAGGGACAGGAGAAAGTTCTAATCCATATCAATTGAAATTAGGGTAAATATTATATTTCTTTGAATTTACCATTACTTATATAATTATTATTTAAGATTTTATAGAGGATTGTCTTCATAAGAAGATAATCTTTTTTAGTATAGGAGTTATAATCTGTTAGATTAGATTTATAAGAAGAGTAGATATGAATTTTATTTCTTAAATACTTTAATTTATACAAGAGAGTTATATCTTCTTTAGATAATTTAAGAGAATTATCTTCTATAATAATTTTTAATAACTTAGAGAAGTTAATTCTATATTTAAGAGGTTTATAAGATTTAATAATTAAATAGAATAAGGCTTCTATTATAGAGATAGAATTAACTATATAATCTTTAATAAGTAATTTAGTTATAACTAAATTATTATGTTCATATTTAATCTTTAGACTTAAATATTCTATATACTGATAAGTATAAGAGATATTACTAATAATAGGATAATTATTCTTAATATTAAAGTTAGTTCTGATGATATCAATATTAGTTAGATGCATATTATCTCCTTTAGTAGTAGTAATATATCATAAGAATAATTAGTAAGCAATGTAATAATAATTATATTATTGACTTTAGAAATAAAGAATGCTAAAGTACACATACGATGAGAAAAGAGGACTTATGGAAATATTTGATAAATATGACTTAGATAGACAACACTTAGCTAATTCAGCTTCTAAGAATGAATGGAAAGTAATAAGAGGATGGTTATCAGGTGAAGGATTATATACGGAAGAAGAGGTTAAGATTTGTTATCAGAATATGCTAAATAATAAGAAATGGTATTATGACTTAGCTAAACAAAATACAAGTTTTCCTAAGTTCTTAGCAGCTGTATTCATAGGAAGCATAACTTTCGTTGGTAATTATTGGCTCCTAGAGAATATTGGGTTAATGATACCTATTTATCTCCATTACTTTTTAGTCTTTGGAATAAATATTCTTTTAGATTATACTTCTTTTAAGTTAATAGATTTACCTGGTAAGAAAAATATTGATCATTTAGAAGAGATGTTAAAAGAGTCTTTAGGACTTTCTAAAGATAATAAGTCTTTAAACTTAGGACTTGATAATCCAAATGAAGAAGAAGTCCTAGAGTTTGTTAAGATGATAGGAGAAGATATAAATATTATTTTTAATAATAAGTATGTCGGATATAGAGAAGATGTTAAAAGACTATATAATTTATCTAGAGAGTATGTAGAGTATCAAGTTAAGGAACAAGGCAATAGAAAAGTAAGACTTAAGATGTCTAAAGATAGTGATTATACTAAGAGATTAATAGAGATTGAATATAATGTTAAAGAAAAGATTAGATTATATAATTTAGAAAAAAATAATAATAGTTATATTGATAATATAGTTAACTCTTGTGATGTTAGTAAAGGAATTCCTAGTTATCAAGGATTATCAGAAGAACAAGGTATCTCTTTGAAAAGAAGTCTTAAAAGATAAATAATTGGCTGTAAGTTAAAAGACTTATGGTTTTTTAGTGTTTAAAGTTATCTGGGAGTGGAAATAAGTAGAAAGTTTAGCAAAAAAGAAAAAAATCGAAAGTTATGTCTAATATATATATGTAGAGAGTAGTATTTTTGGGGTAGTATTTATTCTCTTAGAAAGGAGACTTCTAATGAGTTATGAAGAGATAAAGAAAAATAACCCCGATTACTTAGTAAGTGCCATAAAAGATCATCCCTTTAAAAGTTTAGCTAAACATAATAAGAAGTTCTTTGAATATTTAGCAGCATCTTTAATAGGGATTAATCCTAAAGCTTTAAAAGATAGTTTCTTTATAGATATAGAGTAGATAGTAATCATAAAGATGATAAGACTATGACTGTTGATTTATTATTATAGGTTAATCGGTTTGATAATGGTTATTTTATTAATTTTGAAGCTAATACTTATAAGTCAGAGTCTTTAGACTTAAAGAATACTTATTATACTTATCGTTTAATATTAAATAGACAAGAGATGGGTAAGACTTATAATCCAGTTAAGGTTTATCAGATTAATCTAGATTTATTACCATTATCATTTAATAAGAATGTTATTAATGTATTTACAATGACTGATCCAGAGATTAGAGAAGTATTACCAGGTACACCGAAAATAATTCATGTGTCTCTTGATAAATATGAGAAGGATCCTTATAATAAGAATATAAGTGATGGTGAGTGAGCCTTAGGAATTTTTTTGTGTGAAAGTATTAAAGAAGCAAGAAAACTTGCAGGTGATAATTCAATCTTAAATGATGTGGTTAGTTATATGGAAAAGTATTCAAGTAATATTGATAATTTAAAATTCTTAGACCAACAAGCTGAGTTTATGAAAGTCTTTGAGACTGATAAATTAAAAGCTAAAGAAGATGGCTTAAAGATTGGTATTGATAAAGGAAAAACTATTGGTATTGATGAAGGAAAAGTCATTGGTTCCGATAATAAAGCTATTGAGATTGCTAAAAAGATGTTAAGTACTGATGCATCTATTGACTATATTGCTGAAATGACTGGTTTATCTAAAGAAAAAATAAATTCTTTAAAATAATTTTTAAGTAAGGTATAAAGACTTATTAGATACTATTCTAGTAGGTCTTTTTTGGTGGAAAAGCGCTTATAAATAAGAAAAATTTCATAGAGTTTAATACTCTATGAAATTGCTAGGTAAATACTGGGTTAGAGTCGCGTTTGACTACAATTTTTGACTAGAAATTAATGCTAAATAAATTTTTACTTTACGCCCTGAAAGCCAGTATTCACCTAGCAATTTTACATTTTTTTTCTGGCTAAAATTTTGAATATAAAAGTCAAATTTATTTCTTTAAAATAGCTTAAAAATATGATATATTTGTAATATAAATTAAAAATAATAGTCAAAAATAGCTTTCGTAGAGTATTAAACTCTATGAAAGATGTAAATATATGTAAAAGGGATGTTTTTTAATAAAAATAGAATAGGTTATATTAATATGAAGAAATTTAGTAAAGATAAGTATTTAAAGAAATTAAGATTTAAGAAGTATAAGAGATACTTATATATAGGTATACCATGTATATTAGTATTATTAATAGGAATATACTTTGCTTATTCTAAATTTAGTGTATCTAAAGATACTGAGGTAGTAAGAACTACGGTAGGAGATTTTATTTCTGGAGATGTTGTTATTGGAGCTTATATAGATGGTGAATATTCTAAAACTATACCTGGTAAGAATGATGGTTATGTAGTAGATAAAATAGTCTGTGATAATGATGCTTCTGCTAGTTGGGATAATGATTCTTGGGGAATAGTATTAACTAACTTAACTAAAAGAACTAAATGTAATGTGTATTTTGAAACTAAAAAGCCTCCTTTAACAGAAGTAATAACTACGGCGATGAATAGTAATCCTAGTATGTTTGCAACCGATGATCCGGATAATAATATAAGGTATATAGGAGCTGAGCCAAGTAACTATGTTTATTTTAATTGTAGTGATTATAATAATCAAACAGCCAGCACTTGTGAATTATGGCGTATTATTGGGGTCTTTAATAATGTAATAAAGAGTGATGGGTCAAAAGAAAATCTAGTTAAGATAATAAGAGCTGATTCTTTAGGTAGCTATTCTTGGGATTATAAAAAAACGGGAGTAGGAACATCAACTGAAGATTATGGTTCGAATGACTGGAGTGATTCTCAATTAATGATGATGTTAAATCCTACTAATTATTTAAAATCAGGATATACTAATTCTAATGATATAATCTCCTCAGGAAGCCAACAATTATATAGTAAAATGGGTTCTTATTATAATGGCACTAAAGGTTGTTCACCCACTGCGATTGCAAGTGGGGCATCATTTAGTTGTACGGAAGTAGATTTCACCTCAACTGGTTTAAAAAATGACACAACAAGAAATGCGATTGAAGAAGTTATTTGGAATTTAGGAGGAAGTTCAACGTATAAAGATGTAACACCAAGTATCTTTTATGAAAGAGAAAGAGGAACTACTGTATATAGTGGTAGACCAACCACTTGGACAGGAAAAATTGGTTTAATGTATCCAAGTGATTATGGTTATGCTACCAGTGGAGGAACAACTAAAGATAGAGCAGCTTGTCTAGCAAAAGAACTTTATAATTGGGATTCATCAGATCTTAATGATTGTAAAGGTAACGACTATTTACTAGATGTAAACAAAGTTCAATGGACATTGGCGCCTTATTCGGCTCGTGCTCGCTATGTGTTCAGTGTGAACACGGGCGGCTATGTCAACAACTACTATGCTAGCAATACTGATGTTGTTCGTCCAACTCTTTTTCTTAAATCTAATGTTTTAATAAAATCAGGGACTGGAGAAAGTTCTAATCCATATCAGTTGAAACTGGGTATTGACTAATAGATTGGTGATGTGATAAGATATTCTTGCTTCGGAGGAAACTCTGTAGAAAATCCGCTTATTTATAATAAATAAAGATTTTAAGTGATATTATATAGAAAGGAATTAGACGTATGGCAAATTTAATTGATAAAATTAATGCAAAACAAGTAAGAAAAGATATTCCTGAATTTCGTGTTGGTGATACTGTAAGAGTAAACGTATGGGTTATTGAAGGTAAGAAGAAACGTATCCAAGCTTTTGAAGGTTTAGTTATTGCTAAAAAAGGTGGTTCGGTATCTGAAACTTTCTCAGTAAGAAAAAAGAGTTATGGTGTTGGTGTAACTCGTGTATTCCCAGTAAATGCTCCTACTATTGATTCAATTGAAGTAATTAAGAAGGGCTACGTAAGAAGAGCTAAGTTAAACTTCTTAAAGGGATTAAGAAAAGAATACAAAGTAAAAGAAAGAAATTAATCTTAAAAGTGCTAGAAATAGTACTTTTTTTCTTTACACTAAAACTTCTTAAGAATACAATATTAATAAGGGAGTATATATGGAATTTAATAGTGATAGAGAAATAAAAAGATTAGAGAGGGAGATATTTTATTTAGATAAAGAAAGAACTAGTATTAAAAAAGAAATTTGGTTATGTAATATAGAAAAGAGAAATCTAGAAAAAGAAAGAGATACATCTAGCAAGAAGAGATATTTAAAAGTCTTAAAAGAATTATATATCTTAAATAGTAATTATAATCTTAAAACTAGTGAGATTATTAGAAAAAGAAATATCATTGATAGTTTAGAGGTAGAAAAGACTAAGAGACATCATACGATTAAAAGAGTAAGAACTAAAGAACGTCATCGTCTAGAAAATATGGCATTAGTGGGCGATTATGAGTAAAAAAGGAAAGATTAAGATGGTTTAAGTAGTCTTAATTTTTATTGCTTTTTATGTCCTAATTTTTTATTATAATAATAGAGGTGGTAATTTATGGATAGTTTTACTATAGCTAAAGTTAGAAATAAAATATCAAATTATGGATGGAAACCAGGAAGTATAATAATAACTGATGATAATGTGTTAAAAATTTCTCTTAAGAATGAGTACGGTAATATTAAGATTAGCGAAAATCGTATTATGACTTCTAATTATATGGAAAAATTTATGGAGCTTTTAACCGAAATTGATAATTGTCGGTCTGATGATAATAATCATTTAACAATTTATTTCAGTGGAGTTTCTCCTTATAACATTGGTGTTATAAATAACGGCGAAGATATAACCGACAAATTATTTTCCATAAGCAATGATGCTGTATCTAAAAAGAGGGTTGAACTTGGACAAGAGGTTGATAAATTAAATCGTTCATATTATGCTACTGCCAAGAAAATCTTTGATAGTAAGCAAACCGGCTCATTAAAGGAATTGTTTACTTGGAAGAATGGAGATGGTATGGGTTATGAGACTGTGGATATTAGTTATTTATATGATTACATCAAAGAGTTTTTAGAATATGGAGCATCAGAACGACTAATTTCGGTTTTTCAAAAATTTTATGATGAATTATTAAGTGGGGTTTATGAAAGAGTAGATAAATTTTATTTGGTAGGATATGCTAAGGCTCAGTGTCGAGAAATGGAAATTTTAAGGAAGCTAATGCTTGCTGGGATATCTATTTTAGAAAAGTATGGTGATATGATTAAGCAAAATCCATCTGATGCTTTAGAAATAAGAGATAAACTTATTAGAACACTTGATTATGAAAAGATTATAGAATGTGATTATAATTATAATTTAGGGTATATTTGGAAAAGTCCTTATGACGAAGAAAATAGTAACAGTAAGGTATTTAAAGAATTAGTTTCGGAACAAGCTGAGAAGCTTAGTAAAGATGAGACTTATGGTTTGATATTATATAAAGCTTGCTTTTATAAAGAAGTTAATGAAATCATCAGATTTTTACGGAGTAAAAATTTAGATATAGATAGTGATATGGAAGAAAATGATGCTAAGTATATTGAAAATATCTTGGATAGTGGATATAAGAGATATATAGAGGGGGTGAATGCCGATAAAAAAGAGGTTGGAGATGGAGTATTTTATGATGAATATTTTGAAAAATATCAACCGGCAATGTTGAGTGAGTTTTTTAGACAGTACCCTCATCATACATTCCAAAATAAAGATGATTATAAAAATGTTATTTATTATTGTATTAATCAAGTTAAATCAGCTTTAAAAAAATGCCAACTATCTGATGATATAGTGGTTTATCGTGGCATTGCTGGTGATAATGGTTTATTAGTTAATGATCGGGGTTTTATATCTACTTCTTTATCATTAGCAACGGCCGATGAATTTAGTAAAATGCCAGAAAGAAGAAATAATGGGATTAAGGCTCCTAGAGTTTATAAAATAATTATTCCTAAAGGTTCTTATGTAATATGTTATAGTAATGATTTATTTAAGGGTAACGGCAGTAATAGGTTTGATGAACCTCAGCAAGAGGTACTTTTTGATACTGATAATTTTGATTTAGTGTTTTTGGATAGCACCTATAGAAATAATGAGGCTTATTTTGATATTTATCGTTTAGAGCCAAAAGTATTAAATGAAGAATTGGGTTCAAAAAAAGGACGCTAAAACATAATATTTAGCAAATATAAATTAAAACTCTTAATAAAACTGCATATTTTCCTTGCAAAAATAAATAAATATGCTATAATCTTAAGTGTTATTAAAAAGGAAAGCAATTTGTATCCACAAATTCACCTGATTCTTTTTGAGAATAGGTTCAAGGCCAAGAGGAAAAAATACTTTTTAGGTTAGAGGTGGATACTAGGTATCTGCCTTTTTAAATATAATAATAGTGGAGGTGTGTTTATATAGCAAAAGATAAAAATGAAATGCCTATCAATGAGAAGATTAGGGTTTCGGAAATGATGGTTATTGGTCCAAATGGGGAACAGTTAGGAGTTAAGAAACGTAATGATGCCCTTACTTTAGCATCTTATGCTGGACTTGATTTAGTATTACTAAATGCAAATGGTAATCCCGCTGTTGCTAAAATTATGGACTACAACAAGTATCGTTATGAAAAACAAAAGAAGTTAAAAGAACAACAAAAAAGACAAAGAGAAAATAATAAAGAGTTAAAAGAATATCAATTATCAGTAACAATTGATATTGGAGACTTTAATACTCGCAAGAAAAATGCTTATGATTATCTAGTAAAAGGTCATAAAATTAAAGCGTCCATTAGATTTAAAGGACGTCAAATGGCTCATACAGAATTAGGAGCCGAGGTACTTGAAAGATTCGCTAAAGAACTTGAAGAGGTAGCCGTTATTGAAGAAAAGCCAAAATTAGAAGGCAGAAATATGTATATGCTATTGGCACCAAAAACAAAGTAAGTAAGGAAGGAATGTTATTATGGCAAAGTGCAAACAAAAAACTCATAAAGCAACAAGCAAAGTTTTAAATGTTAAGAAAAATGGTACTGTTACATATAAGAAGAGTAATGGTAATCATAAAACAGCAAAGGATTCAGCAAAATCTGTTAGACAAAGAAGAAATAAGGGAGTATTAAATGATACTTTCGCAAATAAATTAAAGGATAGAATCTAGTAAGGTGGTGTAGAAGATGACAAGAGTTAAAGGTGGAAGTGTTTCCAAAACAAGAAGAAGAAAAGTATTAAAAGAAGCTAAGGGTTATTTTGGCTCTAAGCATAGATTATATAAGACTGCTCAAGAGCAAGTATTCCATAGTGGTAATTATGCTTTCCGTGATAGAAAACAAAATAAGAGAAACTTTAGAAAATTATGGATTACGAGAATTAATGCTGCTTGCCGTATGAATGATATTTCTTATTCAAAATTCATTAATGGTCTAGCAAAAGCTAATGTTGAAGTAAATCGTAAGATGCTTGCTGAACTTGCTATTAATGATGAAGTAGCATTTACTAACTTAGTAAATATTGCAAAAGAAGCTTTAGCAGGTAAAGAATATAAACCAGCTGCTGTTAAGTCTGAAAAAAAGGTAGAAGTTAAAACTGAAGAAGCTCCTAAGAAAGCTAAAAAGACTACTACTAAGAAGGCAGAAGCTAAAGAAGAAGCTGAAAAACCAGCTAAAAAGACTACAACTAAGAAAACAACAACTGCAAAAAAAACTACTAAAAAAGAAGCTTAATTGGAAGAAGGTATCATTTATTGATACTTTTTCTTTTGCTCTTTAACTTTTTATGTTATAATTTCTTTATGATATGGAGAGTGTTTAAAGATGCGTAATGAGAATAATAACGGGGTAATTGATTTTGATGAATCTTCTTTTTTAAGTAATAATGCAGAAGCTAAGACGGAGGTAAAGACTAATCCAGGGATTGATGCTAGTACTTTAAATGTTGATGATATTTTTGGGACTTGGAGTAATGATGAGGTTTCTACTCAAGATAAAGTAACTCCTGTTAGTAATGATTACAATAATAGTAATATAGAATCTACTGATTCAGCTACTTCTTTAGAGGATAGTAATTCTTTAGATATTTTTGGGAGTAATCTAGAGAGTAGTAATTCTTTAAATACTAATAGTAATCTAGATAATTCTAAAGAAGAAAGTGATTTCCAAGAGAATAGTAATCTTAAGGAGTCTAAAGTAGAAGTAAATCCTATAGAGGTTAATAAACCTATAGAAAATACTAATCTAGAGATAGAAAAGAAAGAGGATACTCCTAGTTTCGATGCTAATGCTGGTAGTTTTGTTGAACCTTTGACGGTGAATGTTATTAATCCCGAGACTAATATAGTTAATGATAATCAAGAAAATAGTAATATAGGTTCTAATCTAGAGAATAATTCTATTATAAGTGATAATTCTTTGAATAGTAATTCTAATGAATCTAATCCAGGAGAAAATAATACTTTGGAGATTAATCAAAATAATATGGAAACTTCTAGTTTACAGGAAGCTTTAAGTACTCCGGTTAGTAATAATTCTATAGAGTTAAATAATCCTATAGATAGTAATGATTCTAAAGACCAAGTAAATCCGGTGGAAAATAATATTTCTCAGAATAGTAATACTTTGGGAAATAATAATAATCTAGAGACTAATAGTAATCAAGATAATAATATTACTTTAGATAATTCTGTTAGTATAGGAACAGTAAATCCGGTAGAAAATAATAATACTAGTGATAATACTTCTAAGAAAGAGAAAGCCAAGAAGAAGGTTAATCTACCAGTGATTATGTTAATCTTAATAATAGTAATATCTATAGGAGTTATTATCATCGAGAAAGATGTGTTAATAGACTTTTTTAATACTTTAGTAAATAAATAAATTCATTAGACTAGTGTTCTAGTCTTTTTTTGTACTCATCTTGCAATTAAAAATAATCTTTAGTATAATTAATTTGGAAAACGATAGAGGTACTTATGCGAAAGATAATGGCTTCCTTGGATATAGGATATAATAGTATTAAGTTTATAGTTACAGAGACAAGTCGGAATAATGTGTATGTTTTAAGTAGTAGTATTACTCCAAATGATAGTTATAGTTTGGAGACGGGGATTAATTTAGATATCTTAGAGACTTTATTAAAGAAGATTATTTCGGATACGGAGGGTAAGCTTGGGATAACGATTCGGAAGACTATTTTAACGATTCCGACTAGTAGTGCTTCTTTTACGGTTAATTATGCGAGGACAAATATCAAGAATGAGGAACATCTAGTGAGTGTGAGTGATGTTAGTAGAGTAGTAAATCTAGCAGGAAAGAATGTTATTCAAGAGAATATGGAATTAGTTAATATTACACCTCTATACTTTATTTTAGATAATGGACAGAAGACTTTAGAACCGGTTAATACTTTTAGTAAGACTTTAGAAGTTAAAGCTTTAGTTACTTCTTCTTTGAAGAGTGATATCTATAGAATGATAGAAGTTTTAGAACACTTAGGAGTAAGTGTAATTGATATTAGTTATGATGAGATTGGAGAGTATTTTAATTCTCGGGATGAAGAGACTGATAAGAGTAATGGTATTATTGTTGATATGGGATATTTAAGTACTAGGGTATCTTTATTTAATAAGGGAATTTTAGTTAATACGTGTGATATTAAAGTAGGGGGATTAAATATTCTTAAAGATATTAGTTATGTTTATAAAGTATCTTTAAATACGGCTAAAGAAATATATAATTCTTTAGGGGTAGCTAGTACTAAGAATGCTTCTAATTTAGAGAAGATAGAGATAAAAGATAAGAATGGGGATAAAGTTATTATTAATCAGTATAATCTAAGTGAAGTAATAGCATCGCGAATAAAAGAGATACTTTCTATGGCTAAAAAACAAATTAACACCTTAACAAAAAGAAAAATAAGTTATATAATATGTACAGGTGGAATAGCAAATCTAAGGGATTTTGACCTTCTTTGTATTGATGTCTTTTCTAAGAATGTTAAAGTAAGTCATGTAAGTACAATAGGAATTAGAGATAATAGATATGCTAGTAGTTATGGCTTAATTAAATGGTATGATTATAATGCTAAGTTAAAGAATTATGATTATTCTATATTAAGCTTAGAGGAGCAAGAAGAATTTAGTCGAGAAGAAAAAGAAACGAAGAACAGTAGTAATAGTATTATTGGTAAAGTCTTTGATTATTTCTTTGAAAATTGAGGAGAGTGTTTATGTACGAGATGAAAATGGATCAAATTGCAAAGATTAAAGTAATAGGTGTTGGTGGTGGCGGTTGTAATGCCGTTAATAGAATGATTGAATCAGGGGTGCAAGGGGTAGAATTTATCGTTGCTAATACTGATTTACAGGTTTTAAATGTTAGTAAAGCTGAGACTAAGTTACAGATTGGTAAGAGTATTACGAACGGCTTAGGAGCGGGTGCTAATCCGGATGTGGGTAGAGAAGCGGCCTTAGAAAGTAAAAAAGAGATTGAAGAAGCTTTAAGTGGAGCGGATATGGTCTTTGTTACTTGTGGAATGGGAGGCGGCACTGGTACGGGAGCAGCTCCAATTGTGGCTGAGATTGCTCAAGAATTGGGAGCTTTAACTGTTGGTATCGTTACTAAACCTTTCCGTTTTGAAGGTAAAAAGAGAATGGATCATGCGGAGATTGGGATTGAAGAGTTAAGACATCATGTTGATACGATAATTGTTATTCCTAATGATAGATTAAGAGATATCATAGATAGAACTACGCCAATGATGGAAGCTTTTAAAGAAGTAGATAATGTCTTAAGAAGAGGAGTTCAATCTATTTCCGATTTAATTGCTGTATCAGGGTTGGTAAACTTAGACTTTGCCGATGTTAAGACAATTATGTCAAAGCGTGGCAATGCCATAATTGGTATTGGTATCGGAGTTGGGGAAAACAGAGCTGTGGAAGCGGCTAAACAAGCAGTATCTAGTCCATTATTAGAGACTACTATTGATGGGGCAACGGATGCTATTATCAATATTACCGGTGGTAATTCTTTAACTTTATTTGAGGCTGAAGATGCAGCGGAAGTTGTTAGAAATGCGGCTAATACCGATATCAATACTATCTTTGGAGCTGTTATTAATGAGAATTTAAATGATGAAGTTATTGTTACTGTTATTGCTACTGGTTTTGATGATAATAATCCGGATGATGATGGGGATATTGGTAGTGATTATACGGATATGGATTCTTATAATAATAAAGATGAAGATGAGGATGATGGAGATGTTGATATTCCTCCATTCTTAAGAAGTAGAGATAGATATTAAGATTAGAAGTAAAAAGGGATGTGTTCTATGAGTTTAATTCATGCTTTAATACTTCTTTTTTTATGGATAATAACTTCTTATTTAGCTATTAAAAATATAGAAGAATATTATCAGATGAAAAAACCAGTAAAAAAACAAAATGAAAGACTAGGGGTAATATTAATTGTATTATGCTGTTTAGTTTTTAGAAGTGTTATATCGACTTATATAGTCTATGTACTTATGTTTAATGCTTTATATTATATAATCCATAAGATATTTAAGAATAAGTATTTAGATAAGAGTTTCTATTTAACATTTATAATTCCTATAGTTATTGTTATCATTGGTAATATTAATGTTAATAATATTGTTATTACAAGGTATAATCTAAGTAATAAGGATATATCTAAAGATATAAGAGTGGCTTATGTTAGTGATGTTCATTTATCTACATTAGATAAGAAAAAGTTAGATAACTTAGTTAAGATAGTAAATGATAATAATTATGATATCTTTGTGATTGATGGGGACTTAGTAGATGAGTTTAGTACAGATAGAAAAATAAAAGATGTAATTGAAGAGTTAGGGTCTATTAAGACTAAATATGGTAATTATTATGTAGAGGGTAATCATGATTTATTAACTAATAAGATAAGAAGTTATTTAACAGAGAATAATTTTATAGTTTTAGAAGATAGTAAAGTCTTAATAGATGATAATTATTATTTAGTAGGTAGAAGAGATAAGAAAGATAAATTAAGAACTAATTTAAATAGTTTAACTTATAATTTAGATAAACCGGTAATATTAATGGATCATCAACCTAATATTGAGAATAATATGGATCCTAGAGTAATAGTTCAGTTATCTGGTCATACTCATGCGGGACAAATATGGCCTTTAGGATATTTCTTAAAGTATGGTTATTATCCTGATAAGAGGTTAATTGTGTCTTCAGGAGTTGGGGTATGGCATAATAAAGTGAGAACAAGTAAACATTGTGAAATTGTAGAAATTAATATTAAGAAATCTTAAGACTGGTAGCAATACCAGTTTTTAATTGCCTCATTATTAATTTCAATTGCATCATTTTGGGGTGAAATGATGCAATTGAATGGGGAAGTGATGTAGTTAAATGAAAAAAACTGGTATTGCTACCAGCATTTTATTTATTATCATTCCATTTATATTTAGTGTATCTACCACCAGCTACCTTGATAATATAGTTTTCTTTTAATAATTTATTTAAGTTCCTTTCAATGGTTATAGTACTTATGTCAGGACATTTATCTACTAAGTAAGCTTTATCAATTGGAACGATGCTTTCTTGGAATATTTTTTTAATCTTGTCGTAAGTAGAAAGATTTTTATTATCTATAATATCTATTCTAGAATCAAGTTCTTTATAGGCATTTAGTATTATTCCTAAATAATATTCAACAAAATATGAATAATCATTAGTATTATTATCCCAATTAACTGAACTTTTCTTTAAAACCTCGTAGTAAGTATCTTTAGTATCTTCAATGATTTTTTCAATACTTATATATTTACCTACTAGATATGAAGCTTTATATAGTAGTAGTAAAGTTAGTAAACGACTCATCCTACCATTACCATCATTAAATGGATGGATAGAAACAAAATCAAAGATAAAAATAGGAATAAGAATTAATTGGTCATAATTTTCACTATTTACTAGGTTATTATAATTACTACATAATTCTTCAATAGCAATTGGTGTTTCGACTGCATTTAAAGGGGTAAATCTAATTTTCTTTTCTCCATTTTCATTAGTTTCTTCAATATAATTTTGGGAGTTTTTAAATTTACCACCAAATGTATAGCTTGTGTATTTATATAAGTCTCTATGCAATTGTAAAATTACGTTACTATTTATATTAATATATTCATAGTTTTCATGAATTAAAGTTAAGACGTCACGATACCCAGCAATTTCTTCTTCATTCCTACTTTTAGGTTTCAATTTTTGATTGACGATTTCTTTTATTCTTTGATCAGTTGTAAAAATTCCTTCTATCTTATTAGAAGAAGTAGTACTCTCTATTTTCGCTATTTTTACTAGGCTATCTAAAGAATCTTTTTGCGTTTCCAATAAATATGATTGTTTACCTTTATATTCATGAATTTTATTCATTAGATTAATAATATTGTTATTTGTAATTATACTTTGATATTCTTTTTCTAAGTTAAAAGTTCTCATCTGCATCACAATTCCTTTCAATTGCATCATTTTACCACAAAATGATGCAATTGACAATACAGATGATGCAATTGAATCCGGAAGTGATGTAGTTAAGATGATTGAATAAACATTTAGTTTACATTTCTATTTTGTTTAAAAATTCATAAAAAATGTAAATAACTACTGGATATATAGTAGTCTAATTACATTATTTATTAAATAATTGGCTTTTTTTAGTTATAAGAATATGGTGAAAACTATGCTGCTGGTAGTTGAGATGAAAGTTATTAATTTTGTGAAAAGAAAAAGAATAAATTCATAAACTAGTTATAGTACTTTAGATAGTATTATGATTTTTAAGCTTTTATTTGTTAAAGCAAGTATTTTTATATCTTAAGAAGTGAAAGAAACTGGTATTGCTATCAGCTTCTTTGGGGTGTATATTTAAGTCACAAAGTGGGTAAAATAGTCTAAAAGTATTATTTTTTCATAGAGTATATAACTAATGAAATATATAAGTGAATACTGGTCTCGAGTGCCATTTTGACCATAATTTTGACTAGAATAGATTGAATAATCTGACCACAATAATATCTTGCAAAGCTAGTATTCACCTAGGCTTAAGTTATATTTTCTTGACCACAATTTTGACTATTAAAAATTTCTAAAAGTTTTATTTTATCGGTACACATAGCCGCATCATTACAAATAATAGTGTTTTTATTTTTAATATTATATCCATCTATTTCAAAATCGGTTAATGGATCTATTCCAATAATCTTTTTTTGTAAGGGAATTAAAGTTGTACTTTCGTTATCACTGCCGGGGTAGATATTCATTGCTATTGGGTAACCATTCCCATCTAGAAATAATCCCATTCCTACAACAGGCTTTTCTTTTTTGTCTTTGGCATTTCCAGTATATTTTCTTAAATCATCTTCCTCAGAAATATCAAAATAATAGTTTGTACAGTCATAATAAAAGATTCTAATATTTCTATTAACGACATTCTTGCTATTATTATATAGTTCTTTTTGAATATAATCTAAGTTAGAACAAAGATAAGTTAAGCCACGATATATATTTTCTAAATTATAATTTGGAGTTTCAATAAAATTTTTACTTAATTCATAAGTTTTTAATTTTGATGCCGGAAATATAATTCTTGAATAAACTAAATAAGATAAAACCTCATTTAAATCAAATTCGAATTTATATTTTTGAGTAATATTGTTTACTATTTTGTTTAGCTTCATCTTACCATTTAATCACTCCTATAATGCATATTATAACATTCGACGCAAGTATAAAAATAATAAAAAAGCAAGTACTTATGGTACTTTGAAAGCAATTTTTGGAAAACAAGTGTCCGTAGTATCACTAGAGATGAACATCTGGTTAAACATAACATCCCAAACAATTGGAACCATAAAGCCATTAATGTTATGCCCCTTATTATAATGCCATATTTCGATAATTTTGTTTTTCTCTAACGTTGTAAACATTCTCTTATATTTTTAAAACAAATTTTTGCATGAATCAACTTTATTTCTTAGAAGGGTATTATTTACCCTCCTAATTATATATATTGGTAACACATCGCCAATTTTCTTCAAAGATTTGCAAATTTTACTAAAAAAAGATAATTTTTTAATAAGGTTGACATAGTATTTCCATATTTAGATAGAGAATGACTAAAGGTTTTAATTTTAGAAATACGATCAAAAATTGTTTGCTAAAATTAAATATGGTGTTATAATAAAATATGGGTGTAACTGACGATTAAATTATGGAAATAAAATTCAAATTATTATCACAAACTGAGAAAGCATTAGCTTATTTAAATAGGTTGTTACCTAATTTACCTAAAAAGGCTAGTAATTTAAAAAAACATATTGAAGACTGTCAATATGAGATGATGGAAAATATATTTGGGTATAACTTGCAAAAAACGAATAGAATAAAAGAAAAGTATCTTTATGATTATTTAGTAAAATTATCTATGTATGATTATTATACAAGGGAATTGTATCATAAAAAATATATTAGTTCTCATCAATTAGAGTGCTTATCTAATATAATAATAGAGGCTAGAAAGATTGCTTATGGCATTATTAAAAGTTTTGAATCTAAAGAACCAATCTAGTCTTTATGATTCAATTGTAAATATTCCTTATATAGAAAATATGTATTATGAAGTAAGATTAAAAACTAAACATCGAAGTAAGATAGTTAATTTTGAAAACTATTATATGAGTAATATTATTAATATATATGAAACTTTAAAACTAAGATGTTATAAACATAGTAATTATAATGTATTTTTAGTAAAAGAGCCTAAATATAGAATTATTATGAGTGAGAATATCTTTGATAAGGTTGTAAATCATTTAATAAGTGAATACATATTATTACCCCTAATAGAGCCACGACTTATTCCTATGAATGTAGCCACTAGAAGAGAAAAAGGGTTAAAATCAGGACTTATGTATACTAAAAAATATATAAATGCTTTAAGAAGAGATAATCCTAATTTTTATATATTAAAGTGTGATATTCATAAGTACTTTTATAGTATTAACCATAAGATACTAATAGATAAATTAAGAAAAATATTACCAGATGAAGAAGTAATCAAAGTTATTAAAAGTATTTTAACATCTACTTATCAAAATAATACCAATAAACAAATAAAAGACTTAGTAGATAAAGAAAGTGATATTTTAAGAAAGGCTAATAATCCTTATATGAAAAAAAGATTTGAAGAATTAAGTACCATTCCTTATTATGAAGAAGGAAGAGGTCTACCAATAGGAAATATGACTAGTCAATTATTTGCTATTTATTATTTAAATGATTTAGATCATTTTATTAAAGAAAAATTACATATTAAGTATTATACAAGATATATGGATGATTTTATTCTTATGCATCCTAATAGAGATTATTTAAAATATTGTTTAAATGAAATAGAGAAAAAAGTAGGGGAAGTCGAGTTAAAATTAAATAATAAAACGAAGATTATTTCGATGAAAGAAGGGTTAAATTTCTTAGGATATCGCTTTGTTATTAAAAATAATAGATTATTAGTTCTTATTAATAGTCAAACAAAAAGAAGAATAACTCATAAGTTAAATAAAATGGCTAAGAATCCCCCGGAAAATTATGGAAGTGTACTGGCTAGTTATAAAGGATATTTAAGTAATTGTTGTAGTGGTTCTTTTATAAGAAGTCATTCGTGGTTTGATGGAATTGATATGAAAGTAAAAAAGAAAAATAATAACGAAGTTATAGTTGTTAATTAAAGGAAAGTGGTAGTATGTTTATAGAATTATATAAAAATGATGGTAAGTTTATTACTTGTTATAATGATGATGCTTATATTTTACATAGTATATTTGGTTATAAATTAGTTGGCGAAGGTAAAAATGATAAATTGGGTTTTCCTAGTACTGTAATAGATAAAATAATAGATAAATTAGATAGTTTATCTATTAATTATGAAATATATTATAAAAAAGAATTAGAAAGTTCTAAAGGCTTTAAAAAGAAAAATAATTATCAAAAATATTTAGAACAGGGGTTATTACAAGTAGAAATAGATAAGAAAGTAGATTTAATTAAATATAAACTTAGTAGATTAGATTTAAAAGAAGTAAATAAAGAATTAGAAAAAATATTGGATATTTTGAAATAAGATTTACTTTTTGGGGATTATGTGTTATTTTAGTAATAGATAAAATAGAGGAGTATGAAGTGTTATGAATGATAAGAGAACAAAAAAGACACCGAATAAATACCATGTTTTTATGCTGGTGTTAACTTGCTGCGCTGTTGGTTTATCAATAATAGGAGTATCTTATGCTTATTGGAAATTTACTTATATTGAAGAAAAGACTAATAATGCAACATCAGGATGTTTTAATATAGAACTTACTGATCAAAAAGATGAAATTAATTTAACTAATGCTTATCCGATTACGGATGAACAAGGTCTAAAGTTAAAACCATTTAGTTTTACTTTAAGAAATACTTGTAGTATCTTTGCTCATTATTATGTTAATTTAGAGATGTTAGAGGGTACTACTTTAAATAGTAAGTGGGTTGCTACTAAAATAAATAGTGATGCCATTACGACGCTTGATAAATATAAGACGACTACAACAAAGATGGTTGGCTCAACAGAGTCTAGAACTATTGCGGAAGGGTATTTAGGTTCTGATGATAGTGTTGATTATACGGTATCTTTCTGGATGGATGATGATGCTACTATTAATGATGATGTTATGAATAAGGTTTTTAAATCTAAAGTAGTAGTGGTTTCTGAACCGGGTAATTATAGTCCGGTAACGGCTGGTTATAATAAGTTAGGAGAAGCAATTTTAGCTAATGAATATCAAACAACACCGGCTATTGCTAAGACTAAGATTGCTGCTAAGCAAACGGTTGATGTTACTAATACGGCGCCGGTTATTAAGTGGATAGAGAAAACAGGAAGTACAACAAGTGCTTCTCCTTCTAAACCAGCAGAAAGTGTTATAAATACTTACAATAAAGATACTGGTACGGGAGATAAAACTACGCAAGCCAGTAACTTAACTTTGAATGATACGAAGTTAAAATTATATACTACTAAAACATTTAATAGTGAAACTGGTAGATATACAATGGGTGGTGCAGTGTTCGTTGATCCAACAACTTTAGATTTTAACGGTGATACTAAGTATTATTATCAAAATGAATATATTCAATATAATAGAGATAATGGCAAATTGCGTACAATCTCTGATAATGGAAGTAATACAATTAATTTAGTTACTGGGGCAACCAAAACTTCTAGTACTGGAAACTGGAATGGAGTTAAGTATGATGCTGTTACTTATAAGTTGTCTTTAACTCAATTAACTGAAATAGAATTAGAAACAGACAAGTCTGATAAAGGATTATATCAGGCTACTGATGATTATGGAACAACGTATTATTATCGTGGTAATGTAAAGAATAATATTGTTAAATTTGCTGGATTCTATTGGCAAATTGTAAGAATAAATGGTGATGGTTCCATAAGACTTATTTATGATGGAACTGAAAAAAATGCCACTGGGGTAAAACAATCAATAAATAATAGAACATACCAGTTTAATAGTAAGTATAACGACCCAGCTTATGTTGGCTATATGTATGGTAATCCCGATGGAACGACTTTTGATGAAGTACATAATAATACCAATAATTCAACCATAAAGACGGCAGTTGATAATTGGTATAAAACCAATATAGCGGATAAAGGATATAGTAGTTATGTATCTAATGCCGTTGGTTTCTGTGGAGATAGAACATTGACTGGTGGAGATGGGATAAGTACTAATGTATATAGTTATTTTGGTGCTTATGGAAGATATTCTAAAAACATAGCTCAATTTATTTGCCCAGAACCAACTAGAGATTTATATACAACGACAGATTCTGGTATAGGAAATAAGTCTTTAACTTATCCGGTAGGGTTAATTACTTACGATGAATTAGTATATGCTGGTATGGATCAAAGACATACTAACAAATTGTCTTGGGCTTATTCTACACAACATTACTGGACAATGTCCCCTTCGCGCTTTGCTGCGACAAGCGGCTATGCTTATGAGTGGGCTTTGCTTAGCGCTGGCTACCTCTACGACTGGTGGGGTGTTTACAACAGTATTGGTGCCCGCCCAGTTATTAATCTGAAATCTGATACTCTGATAACTGGAGGCATTGGAACGAGTTCTGATCCATTTGTGGTTGGATAGATTAGAACAGAGTATTGATGACTAAGTCCCAAAATGAATCATCATTTTGGGACGCCAAAGTTGTTAAGCAGATAATAGGTAGAGAAGTACCAATTAAACAAAATATTTGGCAGACATCTTATGAAGATGGTCTGCCGTTTTGCTTATACAAAAAGCAAAACGGCAGCGCCTCTTAAAAGCAAAAGCACGACTATTTAGTCGTGCTTTTGTCAGGTATTTTGATGATTAGAAAATTAATCTTCTTTTCTTAATTTATCAATTTCGGCATTTGATAGTTTAGTAGTTTCAACGATTTGCTCGTTAGTTAATCCAATTTTAATCAGATTTTTAGCAATGTCTATAGCAGTCTCTTTTGAACCCTGTTCAATACCAGATTTATGAGCCTCTTTAAGTTTAGTTTTTCTAATCATTTAGTGCATATTTTCTTGTTCAAACATTGTTACCATTTCATCATCACTAGATAACTCTTTGGCTCTGTTAATAAAATTTTTTGATTCTTCTTTAGTCATAAAACAATCAGTCTCCTTTTTTAAATCTGATAATTTGGCGGCGGTAAGTATTCGACATATTATAGCCATCTTTTTTTTTCACCTTCTGTTTTTTCTTTGATAAATATTTCATCCATATAAGGATCTACTTTCTAATGATGTGAACCCCAATTGGTAGACATCATAAAAAGGACTAATTTCCTTCAAAAATTGTCATATTTTGCTAAAAAGTTACAATTTTTTTAAAAGAGTTGGATAAAAGTTATCTTTTGGCAAAAAATATAATATAATGGAAGAGAAGACGAGAAAAAGTCTTTTGGTTTTACCTATAACTTTCATTGCCGTTTGCAGCGCTTACTTTGTCCCCTTCGAACTTTGATGCGACATGGGGCAATGCTAATGAGTGGAATTTGAATAGCGCTGGCAACCTCAATACTTGGTGGAACGTTGACAACAGTCTTGGTGCCCGCCCAGATTCCTACTACGATAGATTTAGATTTATGACACTAATGATTAATGGCTACGGCTATTAATATAAGAAGTAATTTTCTTTTTTTAGAAAATAATCTATTTATAGATTGGAAACAAGGTTTAACCATGGCATTAGCCTAAAGATATGATGTAGATACTATTAGACTTGATTTAATAGTTAAAAACTATGTTATGCTCTCTTCGGAGAGTCTTTTTGGTAGATTGAAATAAGGGTTTTGTATTATAATAGAAGTGGAGTTTAAGTACTCCAGAGAAAGTCTAAAAGAACTATGGGATTACCTTGTCCCCTTCGAACTTTGATGCGACAAACGGCGCTGCTAATGAGTGGAATTTGAATAGCGCTGGCTATCTTAATCCCTGGACTTGGGTTACCGACAGTAATGGTGCCCGCCCAGATTCCTACTACGATAGATTTAGATTTATGACACTAATGATTAATGGCTACGGCTATTAATATAAGAAGTAATTTTCTTTTTAGAAAATAATCTATTTATAGATTGGAAACAAGGCTTTTTCTGGGAATTTGTTCCTAAATAAATAGCATAGATATTATTAGACGAGTTTTAATAATTAGACACTGTGCTGGCTCTCTTCGGAGGGCTTTTATATTAAAAATTAATTGTTTTAAAAGTTATAAAATTATAATATAATTTAGAAGAGGGCATAAAACCTTTAGGTTACATCTAAAAACCTTACTGTTATTGTGGCGTACTATTTGTTCCCTTCGAACTTTAATGCGACATGGGGCAATGTTAATGAGTGGGATTTGAATAGCGCTGGCTATCTCAACAATGGTTGGAACGTTACTAACAGTCTTGGTGCCCGCCCAGATTCCTACTACGATAGAAAATAGTTCTATGAACTGAAAAGTATATGGCTAAGGCTTTTACTTAGAAGAAGTAATCTTTAATATTTTAAAGATAGTCTATTATTAGATTGGAAACAAGGTGTAACCTTGGTATTAACCTAAATATATGATGTAGATACTACTAAACATGATTTAATAGTTAGAAACTATGTTAGGTTCTCTTTGGAGAACCATTTTTAATAAAAAAGCAAGTTTATTTTGACTTGTTTAATCGATAAATTAACTCAGATTTTCTATTTCTTTATAGTTATCTTCTTCATCATTTTCAAATAATCGGATATATTTGCCATCACTGGATAATTCCTTGGCTCTTGTCACAATTTTTTTGGTTTCTTCTTTACTCATAAGTTCATTTGACTCGTATATTTCTAAAATACATTTAATTGTTTTTTGCCATTTTTATAAGTTATTAATAAATTGTTTTTATTACTAGCATTGATATCAACATTTTCAATAATAGATACGATGTATTATATTAAAGGTAGGATATCACTAGATATAAACATTTGATTAAACATAATGTCCCATATGAGTGGAAACATAAAATTTGAAATGTTATGTTCTTTATTATAATGCCATATTTTGATAATTTTGTTTTTTTCTAACATTGTAAATCTCATCTTGTATTTTTAAAACAAATTTTTGCGTGATATCACCTCCGTTTTTTAGAAGGGTATTATTTACCTTCCTAATTATATATATTGGTAACACATCGCCAATTTCCTTCAAAAATTGGCAAATTCTGGTAAAAAATAGTAATTTTTGATAAATTAGTTAACAAAAGTTATCTTTTAGTAAAAAATGTAATATAATGGTAGAGAAGAGAGTACTCTTTAGGGGACATCTATAACCCTATTGTTATGTTCGGCGAAGTCCCCTTCGATCTTTAATGCGACAAGCGGCAATGCTAATGAGTGGGATTTGAATAGCGCTGGCTACCTCAACAACTGGTGGGGTGTTAACAACAGTATTGGTGCCCGCCCAGATTCCTACTACGATAGAAAATAGTTCTATGAACTGAAA